>QXGG01176385.1_pt1 | contig 236872 bp, 229 predicted proteins | sample 1982491 | NCBI WGS metagenome assembly QXGG01 (sample SAMN09924614, study PRJNA488089) | Wastewater metagenome, whole genome shotgun sequencing project. | isolation source: South African research farm wastewater | place: South Africa: Irene, Agricultural Research Council, Animal Production...
CACTCGGAACACCCCGCAGGTGCCCGACATCAGTTTGGAATGCTGTCCGCCTTCAGCGTGGAACAGCGTCCGCCATCACGCTGGAACACTGTCCGCCATCAGCATGGAGTCGTGTCCGCCATCGCGTGGAATACGCATTCTTGTGCAGCGCAATCATCATGAGACGGCTCCCGGGGCGAGGATTGAACGACCCAGCAGATCATCCACCAACTGGCGCATCGCCTCTCGTGCGGCCAGCAATGGGTATCTCCTGGGGTCTATGCAATCATCCGGGATGCGACACCTAAGCGATGAGCGATAACCGAAGTCGGAGGGAGCCTGCAAACTTTTGCAGGTGATGCCGTCGAACAAGAGGGGAGAGAGCATGCACCTGAAGCACATCCGGGCGCGCAACTATCGCGCGTTCGGGGACGGCACGACTGCGCCTGAACTTAACTGGGAGCTCAATCCCGGGCTCAACATACTTGTTGGTGAGAACGATGCTGGCAAGACTGGCATCGTTGATGCCATCCGGCAGGTACTGCTAACGACAAGCTATGAGCCTGTCAGGCTATTCGAGCAGGACTTCCACATTGAAGGCAAAAGCCGCGCCCAAACACTCAGCATCGAAGCCACGCTGTGTGGATTGAGCCCAGACCAAGAGGCATCGGTTCTCGAATGGCTCACCCTCGGCCCGGACGGGACCTGCTCGCTCATACTCCATCTTGAGGCGCGCTACCACCCGCCGCAAGCCACGAAGCGAGCGCGTGTCGAAGCTGTAGTTCGAACCGGCGCTGCTGGTGCTGGACCAGAGGTCGGCTACGCGGTCAGAGAGCTTGTGCGCGCGACCTACCTGAGGCCACTGCGTGACGCCGAAGCAGAACTGCGACCAGGCCGACAATCGCGTCTGTCGCAGATTCTTGGTGCCCACAATGACATCGCAGGCCAGGAGGTGAACGACTTCAACAAGGCCTCGCCCGGGGATGTCCCTGAGCGTCTCGTAGGCTTGATGGCTTTTGCGCAGCACCACCTAGGTGAGCATGAGGTTGTCAAGGGCGTAGAGAAGGACATTAACGAGAACTACCTCGGCCAGTTCGCGTTCTCCGGCGAAGCGCTTCAGTCGCGCATCCGTATCGCCCCCGACCTGTCGCTGACGCCAATCCTCGAGAAGTTTGAGCTGTCCCTGCTGCCTGGCGGGCACATCCATCCGGACGAGCGCTGTGCGCGAGGCCTTGGCTACAACAACGCGCTGTTTATGGCCACCGAGCTGGTATTGCTTCGGGACGGCGAGGAGCTCGCTCTGCTTCTTGTCGAAGAGCCCGAGGCTCACCTCCATCCTCAGCTGCAGGAGCGCGTGATGGACCTGCTGAAGGAACACTCCAACGAAAAGCAGGAGGAGAAGCGCGTACAGGTCATCATGACGACTCATAGCCCGTCGTTGGTGTCGACTGCACGCATTGAGGACATGACACTGGTGCACAAAGCTAAGACTTTCCCGTTGGCCACCGGAAAGACCAAGCTCAACCGCACCGACTACTCGTTCCTGCGTCGCTTCATCGACGCGACCAAGGCGAACTTGTTCTTCGCCCGCGGCGTCATGATGGTGGAGGGACCTGCCGAAGCCATCTTGGTTCCCGCTATCGCTGAGATGTGCGGCCGGTCTTTCTCAAAGCATGGCGTGTCGATGGTCAACGTCGGACACACTGGCCTGTATCACTACGCTCGCATCCTACAGCGCGAGGGCGCCGGCCCGGAGATTCCGATTCCGGTGGTCTGCCTGACGGACCGGGACATCGTGCCCGATGTCGCGAAGACTTACGTCGCCAAGCCCGCCAAGGGGAAGCGCTTCGATTCTGACTACTCCACTTCCGAGATGGCTGAAGCGGTGGAGAGGAAGAAGGAGCGAGCTGAAGGCGGCAAGACCATCGTGTGCGTGTCTGACCGCTGGACGCTTGAGTTCGACCTGGCCCTGTATGGCTGCGCGAAGCTGATGTACCTGGCGATTTCCCTGGCAGCCAAGGCAAAGTCTCGCGATGAACGCCTTGAAGAAGCCGATGAGACTACAACGCTGGCGCAAGCTGAATTGACCTGGGCCTCGTTGGAATGTGCAGGGCACTCCAAGGAGGAGCTGGCAGCCATCATCTACAGGCCGCTCCAAGAGAAGGACGCATCGAAGGCCATCGCAGCCCAATACGCGGCCCACTTAGTCTGCACTGGGAAATATGGAACGGGCGATGACCTGTTCAAGGCTCTGCCTCCTTACTTGCAGGCAGCCCTCGCCCACTTGACTATCGCTCCAACCGCGAAGCCCACAACGACGGTTGGCGCGGGAGCTGCAGTGCCAGCCGCGCTCACTGCGCCTGGATCTGTAGCGTCAGTTCCAAGTTCCACTCTTCCTCCGGCGCCTGCGGCGTTCCCGTCAGTTCCGTCGGCTATCCCGACAGTGGCTGCCGCGCAAGTCGCCGTCGTCGCCAGTGCTCAGACACCTGGTCAGGCTGGAGCCGCGCCCGCGGCCCCAGTTATTCCGCCAAGCGCATCGACAGGTGGCACGCAGGGGGATGGAACGTGAGCGCGGTCTGCATCGAACCGGCGGACTTGGCCAACCTCGCGATCCTAGCCAAGGACCTAAATTTTGATGACTTGGAACGTCGGAGCGCGCTGCTTGAGAACGGTTCGCGTGACTTCAATGCGGTTCCAGGTAGCGGGAAGACTTCATTGCTCGCGGCCAAACTGCTCTTGCTGGCCCAGAAGTGGCCACATGCGCGACGCGGAATCTGTGTTCTCAGCCACACCAACGTCGCGCGGGACGAGATTGCGCAGCGCCTAGCGGGGAGCGCTGAGGGCTCGCAGCTACTGAGCTATCCCCATTTCGTAGGCACTATTCATGCCTTCGTCAACCATTTCTTCGCGATGCCTATGCTGCGAAGCTTGGGGCAGAAGGTCGATGTCATCGATGACCTCGTCTTCGCTGATAAGGCCAAGTCGCTTCTTCAACTGGGAATGTTCTCGGGTCTGCGCGTGTATCTGGCGAACCAGAACAATGGCGACGCCATCGCCACTTCCTTGTTCTATCGTATGGCGGACCTGCAGGTGCAAGTTGAGAGCGGAACACTGCCCGGCACGCACACGGCATCGTACAAGTCGCTGTTGACGCTTAAGAAGATGCTGACCAAGGACGGCATCTTTCGGCATCGGGACATGTTTGCGTATGCCGACCGAGCGCTTAGGACCTGTCCCCATCTCCTGGATGTCGTTCACCGGCGGTTCCCTATGGTCTTCATCGACGAGATGCAGGACACATCCTGGGACCAAGAGTCCTTCCTGAATCGCATCTTCGATGGAAAGTCGGTGATGCAACGGTTCGGGGACGTAGACCAGAAGATTCTCTCGGACGAGGAGAATGCTGACCTCCTTTCGTTCCCGCGGGGCGGGTATGGTTGCATCAGCACCAGCAAGCGGTTTGGTCCGGCCATCGCAAGTGCGGTGGGTAGCGTGCGCCTGAGCGGTAACGCAGTTGTTGGAGAGGGAGCTGGCACCCACGTGCCAGTCCTACTCTTGTACTCAACGGCAGATGTAGCCAAGGTGGTACCGCACTATGGCCGCCTAGTCATCGACCGCCTGACCGAGGAAGAGGCGGCGGCCCGCGAGGTGAAGGCGATGTGCGCTCGCAAGTCGGGAGAAGGCAATGTCGCGGTAGGGCGCCATCTTGTTGATTACTGGCCAGCCTATGCTGAAGGCCAGCAAATCACCAGCATGCGTTCTGAACGCTTCTGGGGGCTCGTCGGGGATGCAAAGAAGACCCTGCTGGAGGCATCGCTCACCTCGCGTGTTTCCGACGTCCGGAGGGCACTGCTGCTGGTGCTTCGCGCGGCAGCGTCGCCTCTGGCGGACGGCGTTCGAGATGCGCGTGCGCTGCCTCGGGCCGCAAGAGAGTTCGGGGCATCAGGGCCGATCGACGGTCTCACCCGTCATCTGGCGATTTATGGCGAGCAGCTCTGTGTCGTGGGCCAGCGCAATGCGACCATCCAGCTTGTGTATGCAGGACTCAAGCCGTACCTCCCGGATGAACTCGAGTTTGATAAGTTTTCAGTTTTGAACGTATTTGATGAATCAGGACAGCAAGGGACGACGAGCTCGAACGCCTCAACGAGGTGTCAGGTTTCCCACCTGGGACGGAGTCTTGAGTTTGGACTGGGCACGACAGCCGGCATGAAGGGCGAGACACACTCCGCATCCTTGGTCCTGGAATCCTACGGTGGCACCAGCAGGAAGTTTGATGTCGCACTGGGGCTTGAATACATCGCCGGGATTGCCTCGAAGAGACTCGACAAGCTCCCAAAGACACAGCAGGCCCAAATGCGGAATCTATACGTTGCGATGTCTCGCCCAGCGGTGTTTTTGTGCCTAGCTGCAAACGAAGAGCGAGTTCCGGAAGGATTGCGAACGGAGCTATTGCGCAAGGGCTGGCACATCGAAGCGGTGTAAGCGGCTGGCCGCGCTATCTTGACGCTGGCACGCCGACAAAGAAGGATTCAACCAGCGCAGGTGCCAGCAATGAGGAAACAACTCTTCGGGACGGCTGTACAGCTGCAATGGCGTTCAAGAACTTCACATCGGTAGGCATGGGGATCATGCCGCGCCTACCGTTGACCGGGTGCACAGTTCTGGTGGCGCCGCCGTACGGGCTGTTCCACAACGTATCTCCGATCTTCGCGCGGCCAGCAGTGGTTGGGCCGAGTGGCCGCTTTATGACGGTCAGCATGCATTGGTAAAACGCTGCCGAGTGCCCGCAATCGCTGCGAAACGGACCACCTTACCCCACTTCAACAGCCTCAGATCATCCTCACCGGTCATGGACTGGGGATGATCACAAGGCAGCATGCAGATCAAATGCACGCACTGATTGAACTGACCTGAAGACTTGCCAAAAGCCTCACTGCCAAAAAGCTGCGTTAGAGAATGGCCCGCAGCAAAGGCCATAAAAGCAGCAGCGAGAGAAACAACAGAGAATCCGCCACCGCCCGCAAACCCGCGAAAACACTGGGTCCAGAAAGACAAAAGGCCCCCACTTGCGTGGGAGCCTTGTCTTACTGGCGGAGTGAGAGGGATTCGAACCCTCGATGAGGCTCTACACCCCATACTCCCTTAGCAGGGGAGCACCTTCGGCCACTCGGTCATCACTCCTGAGCCGCGTATTATGCCTCAAGTCTTTTCCGTTTCCGGGGACCCAGGCCTTGGCGGCATCACTTCGAAATCGTGTCGGCCGTCTGATCCAGATCGAACTTGCGGTGCAGCGCGCGCACAGCCAGTTCCATGTACTTCTCGTCGATCACCACCGAGGTCTTGATCTCGGAAGTCGAGATCATCTGGATGTTGATGCCCTCGTCGCTCAGGCACTTGAACATGCGGCTGGCCACGCCCACGTGGCTGCGCATGCCGATGCCGACGATGGACACCTTGCAGATGCGATTGTCGCCCACCACGTCGGCCGCTCCCAGGGCTGGCAGAACCTGGCCCTTGAGCAGGTCCAGCGTCTTCTGGAAATCGTTGCGGTGCACCGTGAAGCTGAAGTCGGTCTTGCCGTCCTTGCTCAGGTTCTGGATGATCACGTCCACTTCGACGTTGGCAGCCGCCACGGCGCCCAGGATCTGGTAGGCGATGCCTGGCTTGTCGGGCACGCCCAGCACAGAAACCTTCGCTTCGTCGCGGTTGAAGGCAATGCCGGAAACAACGGCTCGTTCCATATCTTCGTCTTCCTCAAAAGTGATCAGGGTGCCAGAGCTGGCTTCTTCATTCAGGTCGATGTCCCAATGGGTGAAGCTGGACAGCACGCGCAGCGGCACCTTGTACTTACCGGCAAATTCCACCGAGCGGATCTGCAGCACCTTGGAGCCCATGCTGGCCATCTCCAGCATTTCCTCGAAGCTCACGCGCTCCAGGCGCTTGGCTTCGGGCACCACGCGCGGGTCGGTCGTGTACACGCCGTCCACGTCGGTGTAGATCAGGCACTCGGCGGCCTTCATGGCTGCTGCCACAGCCACGGCCGAGGTGTCGCTGCCACCACGGCCCAGCGTGGTGATGTTGCCATCGGGGTCCACGCCCTGGAAACCAGTGACGATCACCACCTTGCCAGCGGCCAGATCAGCACGCACGCGGGCGTCGTCAATGGATTCGATGCGGGCTTTGGTGTAGGCGTCGTTGGTCTTGATGGCCACCTGCCAGCCGGCATAACTCACAGCGTCGATGCCCTCGGCCTGCAGCGCGATGGCCAGCAGGGCCGACGAGGCCTGCTCGCCGGTGGCGGCCAGCATGTCCAGCTCGCGGCCGTAGGCCTTGCCCAGCTGGGCGGGTTGCAGTTCCTTGGCCAGTGCCAACAGGCGGTTGGTCTCGCCGCTCATGGCGCTGGGTACCACCACCATCTGGTGACCAGCCTTGTGCCACTTGGCGACACGCCGGGCCACGTTGCGGATGCGCTCGGTGGACCCCATGGAGGTGCCGCCGTACTTGTGAACAATCAAAGCCATCGGGTTGGATCGGGAAGAGGATCGTTGGAATGACCACGCGGCCGTTGGTCGCGCTGGGCCGGTCGCCGGAACCGGCCGGGCCGCCGGATGCATCCGGCAAAGCCTTGGAATTATATCGGCGCGGCCCCGGCCGTCCGGCCGAACGTCAGATGCCCACCGTCCCGACGCAGGGTCCCGTCGGCCACCTTGAGCTCGATGCGATGCCCCCGCGTCCGACAGGCCGCCAACTGGTCCAGCACCTGCTCCATCTGAGCCGCAGCGGGCACCACACCCCAGTGCCTGTGCAACCAATGGCGCAAGGCATTGGCTTGACGCTCGCGGCTGAGCGCTTGCAAACCGGCGATGGACGGGGGCTCTCCCACCGTAGCCAGGTCAATGCGCGCGAGGTCGCCCAGCAACTGCTGGGCCTGCGCGGCATGGCGCGCGCTGCGCGCAAGCATGGGGCGGAACCCCGGGAAGCAGGCGTCCCAGGCGGGCAGCAAGGTCTTGCGAATGCGATTGCGCGTGTAGCGCAAGTCGGCGTTGCTCGGGTCGTCGACAAAAGGCTCCCCACTGCTTTCGACCCAGGCCCGCAGAGCACTCGCAGGAATCTCCAGCAAGGGACGGGCAAAACGCATGCCGTGGCGCTCGAAGTGATCGGGCATGGCTGCCAGCCCCGGCAGGCCGCCGCCGCGGCTAAGCGCCAGCATCAGGGTCTCGGCCTGGTCATCGGCGTGATGGGCCAGCAGCACAAGGTCCGCACCCGCAGACCTGGCCAGATCCGCCAGTGCGCGGTACCGATGGAGGCGCGCTGCGTCCTCCGGGCTCTGCCCTCGCACGGGGGTGGCACGGACATGCGCCAGATGCAATGGCACACCCAGCCGGTCGCAGGTGGTCCTTGCCGTGGTTTCGAAGGCATCTGCCGCGGCCTGCAAGCCATGGTGCACATGAAGGGCCACCACGCACCCCGGCCAGAGCGCGTGGGCCGCAAGCAGCAGCGCGGAGGAATCGGCACCGGCGCTGTACGCGACAGCCAGCCTGGCGGAGGCGTCTGGGGCCCTGGAAGCGCACCAGCGCAGCAGCGCCGGCCCGCACGGGTTGGGCGACGCCGCCACGCTGCGCCTCAGCGCTTGGCGCTGTCGGCCTTGGTGTCGGTGAAGCGGCCGTAGCTGTCCAGGCGAGCGTGGCGTCGCTCCAGCAGCTCCTTGACCTTGAGATCGGCCACCTGACGCCAGGCGTCGTTGAGGGCGCGCTTGAGGAACGCGGCCATCTGACCAGGGTCACGGTGCGCACCGCCAACCGGCTCGTTGACGATCTTGTCGACCAGACCCAGCGCCTTGAGGCGATGCGCCGTGATGCCCAGCGCCTCGGCCGCGTCGCTGGCACGGTCGCTGGTCTTCCAGAGAATCGACGCACAGCCCTCGGGACTGATCACCGAGTACACCGAGTACTGCAGCATCAGCACCTGGTCGGCCACCGAGATGGCCAGTGCACCGCCCGAACCACCTTCACCGATGATGGTGGAGATGATCGGCACCTCCAGCTGCGCCATCTCGAAGATGTTGCGGCCGATGGCCTCGGACTGGCCGCGCTCCTCGGCGTCGATGCCGGGATAGGCACCGGGCGTGTCGACGAAGGTGAACACCGGCAGCTTGAATTTCTCGGCCAGCTTCATCAGGCGCAGCGCCTTGCGGTAGCCCTCGGGCTTGGTCATGCCGAAGTTGCGCAGACCACGCTCCTTGGTATCCCGCCCCTTCTGGTGGCCGATCACCATGCAGGGCTGACCGTTGAAACGGGCCAGACCGCCGACGATGGACAGATCGTCCGAGAAATGCCGATCGCCGTGCAGTTCCTGGAAGTGCGTGAAGATCTCGTTCACGTAGTCCAGCGTGTACGGCCGGTCCTGATGGCGCGCAATCTTCGTGATCTGCCACGGCGTCAGGGTGCTGTAGATGTCCTTGGTGAGCTGCAGACTCTTGCCCGACAGCTGTTCGATCTCGGCAGAAATGTCGACCGCGGATTCGGTCTGCACATAGCGGAGCTCTTCGATCTTGCTTTCGAGTTCGGCAATGGGCTGCTCGAAGTCGAGAAAATTTCTTTTGGCCAAGGTATGACTCCTTTGGTCTTTGTGCGAACGACGTCCGGAAACAGGAAAGCCCCGAAGGGCTCAGTAGCTGACCGGCAGTGGGTCCAGCGAGCGCCAAATATACCAAGTGGCGACGCTGCAGTATGGCGCCCAGGAGGCAGCCACTTCGCGGATCTCGCTGCGGCTGACCGGTTCACCGGAAAAGTAGGCGCGGCTGATGCCGTTCTGCAGGCCGATGTCGTCCAGCGGCAGCACGTTCGGACGCATCAGGTGAAAAATCAGGAACATCTCGGCGGTCCAGCGGCCAATGCCGCGGATGGCCACCAACTCGGCGATGATGGCCTCGTCGTCCATCTCGGCCCACTTGTCGACGTGCACCTGATCGTTGGCAAAGTGAAGCGCCAGGTCCACCAGGTACTCGACCTTGCGTGCTGACAGACCGGCTGCCCGCATGTCGTCCACTTTGAGCTTGAGCACATAGGCCGGCGTCATCTTGCGCGGCAGCTTTTCGAATCGGTCCCACACGGATTGCGCCGCCTTGACCGATATCTGCTGCCCCACGATGCTGCGGGCCAGCGTGACAAACGCATCGCCCCGAGACTGAAGGCTGGCACCAGCGTGCTGCGGGATCAGCTTTTTCATCACCCGATCGCGCTTCATCAGATGCCGACATGCCTCCTGCCAATACAGCGGCGCATCGGGCCCGACATCGGGCAATTGCGAGGTCACCATCAGGCACGCTCCCAGGTGGTGCCGGCAGGACTGTCCTTGAGCACGATGCCCTGGGCCAACAGCGCCTGGCGGATACGGTCCGCCTCGGAGAAGTTCTTGGCGGCTTTGGCGGCGGCCCGGGCCGCAATCTGATCAGCAATGGCGGCTTCGTCCAGGCCATCACCGGCGCCACCCGCTTGCAGATAGCTTTGCGGATCCTGCTGCAACAGACCCAGCACGCCCCCGAGCGCCTGCAACACACCGGCCAGCGAGGCATCGCGGGTGCGGTTCACTTCGCTGGCCAGATCGAACAACACGGCGACGGCCTCGGGCGTACCGAAATCCTCGTCCATGGCGACCTTGAACCGGGCGGCAGACGGCTGGTTCCAGTCAATGCTCTCGGGCACCTCGGCCCTGACCGCGGCCAGCGCGGTGTAGAGGCGCTTGAGGGCCGAGCGTGCATCGTCCAGATGGGCATCGCTGTAGTTCAGGGCGCTTCGGTAGTGGGCGCGCAGCACGAAGAAGCGCACCGTCTCGGCGTCGTACTTCTCCAGCACCTCGCGGATGGTGAAGAAATTGCCCAGGCTCTTGGACATCTTTTCGTTGTCCACCCGCACGAAGCCGTTGTGCATCCAGAAGCGCGCCAGCGGCTGGCCAGTCGCACCCTCGCTCTGGGCGATCTCGTTCTCGTGGTGCGGAAACTGCAGATCAGCGCCACCGCCGTGGATGTCGAAGCTCTCACCCAGCATCTCGCAGCTCATGGCAGAGCACTCAATGTGCCAGCCCGGTCGACCGCTGCCGTAGGGACTGTCCCACTTCGCCTCGGCAGGCTCCTCGGCCTTGGCCGATTTCCAGAGCACGAAGTCCAGCGGGTCCTGCTTGCCGTCGTCTACTGCGACACGCTCGCCAGCGCGCAGATCGTCCAGCGACTTGCCGGAGAGCTTGCCGTAGCCAGGGAACTTGCGCACCGCGTAGTTCACATCGCCATTGGGACTGCGGTAGGCCAGCCCTTTGTCTTCCAGTTGGCGCACGATGCCCAGCATCTGCTGCACGTAGTCGGTGGCGCGCGGCTCGTGAGTGGGCCGCTCGATTCCCAGCGCATCCGCGTCCTGGTGCAGCGCCTCGATCATGCGGTTGGTCAGCTGGGTGATGGTTTCACCGTTCCTGACCGCACGGGCGATGATCTTGTCGTCGATGTCCGTCACATTGCGCACATAGGTGACGCGATACCCGCTGGCCTTGAGCCAGCGCTGCACCACATCGAACGCCAGCATCGACCGGGCATGACCGAGGTGACAGAGGTCGTACACGGTCATGCCGCAAACGTACATGCGCACATGCCCTGGATCGAGCGGCAGGAACGGCTCGACGCCGCGGGAGAGGGTGTTGAAGATTCGCAAGGACATGGAAGGCCAGCCGAACGACCCGACCGGAGCGCACCTGCATGCAGGGAGCATCTCGACCCGGACGTCGACAGGATTCAGGGAAAAGAAGCGCGAGAACAGCGGACAACGCACCGGTGTCGCGCGACCACCGGACTGCAGGGCCTGGCGGGGGGCCCTCAGATACAATGCGCCAGTATATCCAGCCCACTGCGCCACCGGCATTTTCGATGCCCGCACACAGGAGCGCTATAGTATTCGCCGACCGGCGCAGGCCGGCCTTCGGTTTGCTGTTGTCGCCATCTGAGGTCACATGATCAACCCCATGCAATTTCCCTCTGCCCAGCCCGTCAAGTCCCGCAGTCTCGGCACCCGGCGACCCTTCGCTCCGCTGCGCCTGATGGCCATGTGCGTCGCAGTTTCAGCCGCTCTCGCCGCGCCGCTAGCGCAAGCCCAGGCCGACGACTACGCAGAGGTCAATCGCCTGTTGCGCGCCGGACAGTTCTCGGAAGCCATGAGCAAGGCCGACCAGTACCTCGCAGGCAAGCCCCGGGACCCCCAGATGCGCTTTCTCAAGGGCGTGATCCAGACCGAAAGTGGCAAACAGGCCGATGCCGTCGCCACCTTCCAGAAGCTGACCGAGGAGTTCCCCGAACTGCCCGAGCCCTACAACAACCTAGCCGTCCTGTACGCAGGCCAGAGCCAGTTCGACAAGGCACGAGCGGCGCTCGAAATGGCGATCCGCACCAACCCCAGTTACGCCACAGCGCACGAGAACCTGGGCGACGTCTACGCCAAGCTTGCCAGCCAAGCCTACAGCAAAGCCTTGCAGCTGGATGCCGGCAATGCCGGAGTCGCGCCCAAGCTGAGCCTGATCCGCAACCTGTTCGCGGCCGATGCCAAGGGCGCCAAGCCTGCAGCAGCTCCCGCAGTATCGACGCCCCCTGTTGCCGCAGCCAAGCCCGCAGCGTCGGCGCCCGCCGCAGCACCCGCAGCCCAGGCGCCAGCTGCCACCGGCAACGCCGAAAGCGACGTGGAATCAGCCGTAGCGGCCTGGGCCAAGGCCTGGTCCAGCAAAAACATGTCGGGCTACCTGGGTGCCTACGCCGGTAGCTTCACCCCTCCTGGCGGCCAGAGCCGCAGCGAATGGGAAGCCGACCGCAAGGCCCGCATCATGCCGCGCAACCGCATCGACGTGGACATCAGCGAACTCTCCGTTTCGGTCAACGGTGACCGGGCCTCTGCCAAGTTCCGTCAGGCTTACTCTTCCGATTCACTGAGTGTGACAAGCCGCAAGACACTGGACTTGGTCAGGAGCGGGAATCGCTGGCTGATCGTGCGCGAATCCACGGGATCCTGATGGCCGGTCGGCGGTTTTTCCAACGGGGTCACGCCAGCGTACCAGCCGCCTCCCTGCGCACCGTTTCCGGCCTGCCCCGATGGCTGATCGGAACCTTGGCATTTGCAGCCCTGTCAGGCTCTCTCCTTGCGTTCTTGCACCAGGGACCTGTGGATCCCCTGCTCTTCCGGGACGACTCGCCTGCAGGATCGACCTCAACGGACACCGCGGTAACCGGCCCGTCGATCATTGATGCCGCCATGGCCCGGATGCACGACGCGTCCGATGCCATCAAGTCGGTGACCAGGCCCTCCGGCCTGCGACCACAACCGTTGTCGGACGACGCCATGGCCCGCGTCGCCCCTTTGTTGGGTCGGGCCGAGGCCAGGCTGATCGATATCTACCGTCTCATCAGCCAGGGCCAGCACCGCGAGGCGCTGTCACAAGCCGATCGCCTGGTCCGCGATCACCCCAACTTCCACCTCGCTCACCTCGTGCACGGAGACCTGCTGAGCCTGCAGGTCCGGCCGGTCCGCCAGCTGGGTGACGTGCCCGACACCACCGCTATTGCAGCGGCGCAGCAGCTCGCCGTTCTTCGGGACGAGTCGCGCCGACGCCTACGTGCGTTGACCGAAAGACCACCCGAAGGAGCCATTCCTTCCCAGTTCCTGAGCCTCTCCTCCCAGAGCAGGCATGCGATCGCCGTCGACGCGTCCCGGTCACGCCTGTACCTGTTCGAGAACCAGACGCCGTCCGGCGGTACGAACGGCTTGCTGGCGACCCCTCCCAGGCTCAAGCTGCTGGGCGACTTCTACATCTCGGTCGGCTTGTCGGGTATCGAGAAAGAGGTCGAAGGCGACAAGCGCACACCTCTGGGCGTCTACTACATCACCAGCAATCTGCACCCCGACAGCCTGCCCGACCTCTATGGCGTCGGTGCGCTGCCCATCAACTACCCGAACCCGCTGGACCTGCAGCGCGGCAAGACCGGTAGCGGCATCTGGCTGCATGGAACACCGCGCGAGCAGTTTGTCCGGGCGCCACAAGCGTCGGACGGCTGCGTGGTGCTGTCCAACCCGGATCTCGAACGACTGCTGGCCACCGTGCAGATCCGCACCACGCCGGTGGTGATCGCCCCCGAACTCCAATGGGTGCAACCGGAGGAACTCGAAGCCGAACGGCTTGCGTTCGAAAGCGCACTGGCCTCCTGGAAAGAAGCCAAGAGCGCGGGCCAGAGCGAACGCCTGAGCGCGTTCTACTCCAGCAAGTTGCTCGCCGGGAGCGGGTCCGGCGGCGGCCGACCGGAGGCTGGTCCAGACTCCGCCAAAGGCGTGAGAGCAGTCGACATCAAGGATGTTTCCGTGCTCCGCTGGCAGGACCAGCAGGAAACGATGGTGGTCACCTTCGGAGAGGTGCCACAAGGTCAGAGCCGAGGGGTGACCCGGCGCCAGTACTGGGCTCGTGAAAGCGACCAGTGGAAGATTTTTCATGAAGGGACTCCCTGATGCCGTCCGAGCTCGATCACACCACCCTGAACCGCCGGACCTCGGTGCGCACCCTTGTACTCGCCACCCTGGCGGCATGCACCTTCGGCGCCCTGTCCATATCGGATGCCAGGGCCGCCGGCGCGTCGAACCCCAAAGTTCGCCTGAGCACCTCGGCCGGTGACATCGTGCTGGAGCTGTACCCCGACAAGGCACCCAAGACGGTCGAAAACTTCCTTCAATACGTCCGTGACAAACACTACGACGGCACGGTGTTCCACCGCGTGATCAACAACTTCATGGTCCAGGGTGGCGGATACGACGCCCGCTACCGCGAGAAGCCCACCCGCGCACCGGTGGTGCACGAGGGCCAGGCGGCGCTGGAGCGAGGTGGCCCGCGCAACGTGGCGGGCACGGTCGCCATGGCGCGCACCAACGACCCGCACTCCGCAACCGCCCAGTTTTTCATCAACGTCAAGGACAACGCCTTCCTGGACCCGACCCCCATCCCGCCAGGGGATCCAGTGCCGCGCTTCGAATACGGCGGCCGTGTCTATGAAAATGTGCCTCGCGCCAATCTGCTGGCGGCCGGACAACTGTTTGGCTACACCGTGTTCGGCAAGGTGATCGCCGGCATGGACGTGGTCAACAAGATCAAGGCCACGCCCACCGGTGCCGGCGGCCCCTTCCCGACGGATGTCCCCAAGACGCCCGTCACCATCCTCAAAGCCACTCTGGAGAACTGAACATGGCCAACCCCCAGGTCGAACTGCACATCACGGGCCTCGGCGTCATCACGCTTGAACTCGACGCAGAAAAAGCCCCCCTGACGACCGCCAACTTCCTGGCCTACGTCAACAAGGGCCACTACAACAACACCGTGTTCCATCGCGTGATCCCCGGCTTCATGGTGCAGGGCGGCGGCTTCGAGCCCGGCATGAACCAGAAAGCCACCGACGCCCCGATCCAGAACGAAGCCAACAATGGCCTGCGCAACGAGATCTACACCGTGGCCATGGCGCGCACCAGCGACCCGCATTCGGCCAGCGCCCAGTTCTTCATCAACGTCGCCAACAACGCTTTCCTGAACCACACCGCTCCGAGCGCCCAGGGCTGGGGCTATGCGGTGTTCGGCAAGGTGGTGTCGGGGTCCGATGTGGTGAAGAAGATCGAAGCCACCCCCACCGGTCGCCGCGGCTTCCACGACGACGTGCCCAAGCAGGACGTGGTGATCGAAAAGGCCGTCGCGCTCTGAGGCTCAGGGTGCATCCCTGACCGATGACGAACCTGCCTGTCGACCGCTTTGCCGAGCTGCGCGCCCCCGCGCACTGGCAGGCGGTCGATTTCATTTCAGACCTCCATCTGCACCCCGGGGAGCCACAGACCTTGGGCGCCTGGTGGCGCTACCTGGAACGCCCGCCAGAGGAACGGGCCGATGCACTGTTCATTCTCGGCGACCTGTTTGAAGTGTGGGTCGGAGACGATGCGCTTGAGAACCCGGACTCCTTCGGCGCCCTGTGCGCCCGGCAGCTGCACCAGCACAGCATCGACACGCCGGTGTTCTTCATGTGCGGCAACCGGGATTTCCTCGTTGGCCCCTCTGCCCTGAGCGCCTGCGGCATGCAGGGCCTGGATGATCCCACAGTGCTCGAATTCATGGGGGCGCGCTGGCTGCTCAGCCACGGCGACGCGCTGTGCCTGGACGACACCGACTACCTGGCCTTCCGGGCCATGGTCCGCTCTGCAGAATGGCAGCGCAGCTTCCTGGCCCAACCGCTCGCCCAGCGGGAAGCCGTGGCGCGCGACCTGCGCGAACGCAGCGAAGCCCGCAAGAAGAGCCTGGCGCACGACCCTGCGCTGTGGGCGGATGTCGACGCGGAAGAGGCGCGCCGCTGGCTCCGAGCCGCTGGTGCCGCCACACTGATCCACGGACACACCCACCGCCCTGCGACGCACGACCTGGGAGAGGGTCTGCAACGCGTGGTGCTCAGCGACTGGGACGCCGCAGCCACCCCCGCCCGGCTGGACATCCTGCGCCTCAGGCACAGCGGTTTTTCGCACCTGCGCCCGTGATACAGACACTGCAGCGCTGGCTTCCGCGCCGCTGGCGCACGGAGCCCCAACTGCCCGACGGGCCGTGGTCGGCCATTCTTGGGTCCCACCCCTTTCTGGCGGAGCTCTCCGGGCCGGATCGCTTCCGCCTGCGCCAGCTCAGCGGCCACTTCCTGATGGAAAAGGAATTTCACGGCGCCCATGGACTGGTCGTGACCGACCCCATGGCGCTGGCGATTGCCGCCCAGGCCTGTCTGCCCCTGCTGCACATCCGCCCTCCCTCAGGCCAAGCCGCGTCGAATCCGCTGGACGCGCTGGCCTGGTACGACGACTTCGTCGGCATCGTGGTGCAGCCGGGGGCCGCGCTGGCACGCCGACGCGTCGCCGACGCCAGCGGGGTGGTACACCACTACGAGGAAGTGCTGGCTGGCGAAGCCATGGACCGGGGGCCGGTCATGCTGAGCTGGCAGGAGGTGAGCCAGGCGCCCGATGCCGCCAGCACCGGCAGCAACGTGGTGATTCACGAGTTCGTGCACAAGATCGACATGCGGGGCATGCATGCAGGGGGCAATCCGGACGGCGCGCCCGCCCTGGTTGCGGGGCTCTGGGGCACTCGCAGCGATGCCCAGGCCCGGGAACACTGGCGGCGCACCATGGCGCAAGCCTACGACCACTTCCGGGAGAGCGTGTCCATGGCAGAGCGCTTCGGCGCCGAACGTCCCTGGCTGGACGACTACGCAGCCACCAATCCAGCTGAATTTTTTGCAGTGACCTGCGAAGCCTACTTCGTGAGCCGACCTCGGTTTGGCCAGACGTTTCCCTCGCTCCTCGCACTCTACGACGGCTTCTTCCGCCCGGACGCCTGAGCACCCGGGCGGGCCGGACGGATCAGCGCCGCAGCAGCACCTTCAGCGCCTGCTGCAGGCGCCGCGCGGAACCTGCGTCGAACGGTGCGGCCAGCACACGCCCCACATCCTGTGGCCAGGTGTCCGCCGGAGCGGCCTCGTGGCGCCGGGTCAGCAGCTGCAGCTGCAGAAGCCGGCGCGCCTCCACATGTTCGGCGGGCGTGGGCACTTCGGCCGCCATCTCCAGGCGCAACAAGGCCTCGGCGGGTATGGCCGCGGACGGCGCCGCTCCCAGCGACTGCACCCAGGAGCCGCGCGCCGCCGTCACCCCACGGCCGCCCAAGGCCTGGGCTGCCGGCACTGCCGACGGATCGCGCTTCTCCCAGGCAGTCAGCAACTGCGTGAGCACCTCACCATGCGCCTGCGCCGCCAGCTTGCGCAGCGCCGCTTCGGCATGCTCAAGCGCCTGGCGCTGTGCGCGGAACGCCGCATCGCCCAGCCTGGGAGCCGGTGCACCCCGCGGTTCGCGGGGCGGGCGGGCATCCCCCCAGCCATCGCGCGAGCCTCTTCCGGCGTCCCGAGCCCCGCGACCATCCCGTCCAGCGGGTCCACGGCGCTCGTCGCGCCCGGCGGGCTCTGCCTTTTTCATGCCCGGCCGGTCGTCACCACGCATGGCCACCAGCTTGCGGGCCGGCGCGGATGCTGGCTTCGGCACTGCCTCGGGCGAATCGGCGGCCTCAGGAGCGGTCTCAGCTTGTGGCGTCGCGCCATCCAAGGCGGGAGCGTTGGCCGCCTCTTCCCGAGCAGGGGTTTCACCCCGCATCGCCTGCTCAAGCGCCGCCTGCGCTGCACGGATCTGCTGGGCATCGCCGCTGGCGCTGGCGGCATCGAGCGCTCGAGCAGCATCCAGCACGCGCTGGTCGTGTGCGTTCAGTGTGGCCACAGCACGCTCCCGCTCGGAGCTCTTGCGCTGGAACGCAGCGTCGATCGGCTGGCGGAACGCCTCCCAGAGCTTCTGTTCCTGCTTTCGCTCCAGCGGCACCGCGTGTGCCTCGGCCTGCCAGCGCTGCTGCAAGGCCTTCACCGCATCGATGCGCAGCTGAGGCGCCTCACCCAGTGCCACCGCCTCGTCGATCATGGCGCGGCGACGCGCCACGCTCTGTGCCTGGGCGGCCTCCAGTTCGACGTGAGCGGCCTGCATGGCGGCCTTCCAGAGGGGCTGCAGCTCGGCAAATGCCTTTTCACTCAGGTGTCCGGCCTCGCGCCAGCGCTCGGAAAACGCGTGCAGGTCGCGGATCTGATTTTTCCAGTCGCTCTGACCAGCGTGGGCCGAGGTCCAGGCTTTGACCTCGTCGATGATCGCCAGCCGCTGGGCCCTGTGGGCCTCCGCCTGCTGGCGCACCTGAGTCAGCCAGACCTCAACCTCCTTGTGCGCCAGGGTGCAGGCCTCATCGAAGCGCTTCCAGAGGGCGTGGTTGGCTGGCCCACCTTGGTCCGTCGTCTTCCATTGGTCCCGAAGGCTGCGCAGGGTTTCCTGCATCTTGCGGCCACCCAGACGCTGCCCTTCTGGCGCTGCCATCAGAGCTTCGGCTTTGCGAACCAGCTCCTCACGCAACTGGTCGGCGCGCCAGCGCTGCCAGTCTTCCAGTTCACCGGCCTGGGCCAGAATCGCGTTCGCCTTGCCTTCGAGCTCAGCCCCGACCAGCCGCCCCGACGAACGGAGCAGCGCACGGACATCGGCCGCAGCCTTGGGCGTGGCCTTGCCATGTCCTTGCGCCAGCTCACGCTCAAGCGATTCCAAAGCCTTCTGCAGCTCCGCCTGCGCCCGGGCGCGGCGCTCGGCCGCCTGCGTGTCGGTCTTGACGGCCTCAGCAGGCGTCTCGATGCCACGCGCCTGCCTCAACTCATCGGCCCACACCGGAACTGCCGGCAATGGCGCGTGCGGGTCCGCATCGGCGGCCGCGGCCTGGGCCAGTGCGGCTTCAAAGGCGTCCCAGACCAGTTGCAACTGCTGTCGCGATGCCTCCAGCATGGGCGGAAACCGCACCTCCACGCTGGGCCACTGGGGGTCGTCGGCCAGCCCACTGGCCTGCGCCTGCCACTGCTGGACATCCGCCCGCAGCCCATCAATGCCCGCCTGGGCCTCTTTCCATGACTTGGTCGAGAGGATTTCGATGCGCTGGGCCATCAACACAGCGGACTCGCGCTCGACCTGCACCCGGTGCTGCAGGTCTTCAATGGCCTTGACCCGCTCGGCCAGCGCCGCCTTGAGCCCTGCGAGTGGTTCGCGCGACAGCGGCGCCCCTGCCCGCGCGGCATCGCGCTGCCAAGCCATGGCGTCGGCCAGGTTCAGCCGCGACTGCGCAATCAGCGCTTGGGCTTTCTGGGCCCATTCCACGCCAATGTGCTCCTGGGCCTTCTGGCGCTTGAGTTCGTCGAGCTTTTCCTTCAGAGGCTTGGCGGCCCCGCGGTCCCGCTGGGACAGTTCCTTGAACACCTCGTTCATGGCCTCCCAGCCTGGCTCGGTCTGCAACCAAGCACGCACGCGGGCCGCGCGTTCTCCACTCGTAGGTGCGGAAAACGCACCTCCCGTCAATGCATCCAGAGGGTGGGACGACGGGGTCGAGGCGGCCCCGCCACCGCCGGCCGGTGTCGCGGCGGGATCGGGCGTGGGAGACTGGGGCGCGCTCTTGCGCAGGGAGAACAGCGACATATTGATAGGTACAGCAGTGAGAGACGCCCACGCCGACGGGCGATGGACCACATCCGCTATTGTCGCCCGGGATGACCCGCCAACGACCTGATGCGCTGGCCCAAAAAAGAAACCCCGGCAGGAGAGCCTGCCGGGGTTGACGGCGGGCAAACTGCACTTGCCGTCGGGGCTGGCAGACAGGGAGTTGAATGTCCCTGACGCCTGGAAGCAAGAGATTGCTTCCATTGGGAGCCGACTGGCAGCTGAACTGCCTGATCGGCTGAATGCCGGTCATCACAACCGACGGTTGAAGATTACGCCGGAAGCGTCTCGATTTCAAGCGCAGAGACGCTCAGTTACCCGTGCACTTCAGTCTGTCCGACTGGCGGTAGCACCCCGTGCTGCAACCAGGTGCAACGACTGGCTTACCCGACGAACGGCATCGAAAAGGCGGATGGACGGCAACCTGCATGTGTGCTGGACCCGCCGCTAGGAATCTGCAAACAAGGGCCAAATCCCCATCCTCTTAATAACCAAATATTGTTTTAAACGTCGTTTAAAACATTGACCGAACATTAGCGGGCACATACCATTCGCCCCGTTTTCCGTTCCGGGTAAACCCTCACGACGTCGGCACCCCTCAAACACCACAGGTGCCCGCGAAACCGCCATTGATGGCGCCCCCCTCACCGCTGCATCAGACCTTGTGGTCGGCGCAGCCCTGCAAGGAGCGACAACATGACAACGCTTTCCATTTCAGAGGCGCAGCAAAAGAGCAGCGCCTCAGCTGTCCAATCTGCCGTGTTCATCGCGCTCGCCGATGCGTACAGGGGCTTCGTCGCCCTCACCCGCAACGGCATGGTCGCGCTGGGTGCTGGCTTTGCCGTGCTGGTCATTGCACTCGCCGTGCAAAGCGAACTGCGCTCGAATATGGAGCAGTTGCTGCTGAGCTGGTTGCAGGAGCGCCAGGATTCGGCCGTGGTGGCAGCAGATGACGCCGTCCCCATGCCAGAAAACAGCAATGACGACCGCCTTGCGGTCGCTCCGCCCCCCCTTCTGCCCAAACAGCAGGCTGCCGTGACCCAGTGGCTCAGCCGCAAATACCGTGTGGCGCCGGAGCCGCTGGGTGCATTGGTGGCCGAAGCCTTTGCGGTCGGGGCCAAGGTGCGCCTTGATCCGACACTGATCCTGGCAGTCATGGCCATCGAGTCGCGCTTCAATCCCTACGCGCAGAGCCCTGTGGGCGCTCAGGGCCTGATGCAGGTGCTCACCCGCGTCCACACCGACAAGTACGACGACTACGGGGGCGCCATGGCCGCCTTCGACCCCCTTTCCAATCTGCGGGTCGGCGTCAAGGTGCTCCAGGATTGCATCAAGCAGGCCGGCTCTGTCGAAGGTGGACTGCGGCTCTACGTGGGGGCGGTGACCACCGATGGCAGCGGTTACATCAACAAAGTCATGGCCGAGCACCTTCGGATCCAGAGCGTGGCGCTGGGCAAACCGATGCCGACTTCCTTCCCGATCTTCACCGCCGCGCCTGCACCCGCTGCGCCCGAGCCGATCGCGCCAACCCAGACCGGGCTGCTCGATCCCCAGCCCGAAGCCATCCCTGCCGGCCAGCCGGTTGAACCGGCAGCCGACGCCGCTCTCACCAGTTCCTGACCACAGACCGCCAAGCTGCGAGGCCTGCGGGCACCTCGCCACTCGGATAAACTACACAGGTGCGCAACTGGCGATAGGCGCGCGGCAGCCACCTGCCGTCCGTGCTGACGTGGCCCCCCGCTCCCCGCGAGCGGGACAACCACTGGGAAGCGCACCGCCCGCTCTACGGGTGTTCAGCCGTTCGCCTGGGCAGTCCCTGCCGCTTTTCAAAAGAGTGCGCGGGGTCCCATCTCATCCGAGACCGTCCCGAGACTGCCAAACCATGTACGACCGCAACATCCTCATCGAGCAAACCGACCCCGAACTGTTCAAGGCTATTCAAGCGGAAAACGCCCGCCAGGAACACCACATCGAGCTGATCGCCAGCGAGAACTACGCCTCGCCGGCCGTGATGGCCGCCCAGGGCACCCAGTTGACCAACAAGTACGCCGAGGGCTACCCCGGCAAGCGCTACTACGGCGGCTGCGAGTACGTCGACGTGGCCGAACAGCTGGCCATCGACCGCGTCAAGCAGATCTTCGGTGCCGATGCCGCCAACGTGCAGCCGCACTGCGGCGCCTCGGCCAACGAGGCCGTCTTCCTGGCCTTCCTCAAGCCCGGGGACACCATCATGGGCATGAGCCTGGCCGAAGGAGGCCACCTCACCCACGGCATGCCGCTGAACATGTCGGGCAAGTGGTTTAACGTGGTCAGCTACGGCCTCGACAAGAACGAAGCGATCGACTACGACGTCATGGAAGCCAAGGCCCGCGAGCACAAGCCCAAGCTCATCGTCGCCGGGGCGTCCGCATACAGCCTGCGCATCGACTTCGAGCGCTTTGCCAAGATCGCCAAGGAAATAGGCGCCATCTTCATGGTCGACATGGCCCACTACGCCGGCCTGATCGCCGCGGGCGTGTATCCCAACCCGGTGCCATTCGCCGACGTGGTGACCTCTACCACCCACAAGAGCCTGCGTGGCCCGCGCGGCGGCATCATCCTGATGAAGGCCGAACACGAGAAGGCCATCAACAGCGCCATCTTCCCCGGTCTGCAGGGCGGCCCGCTGATGCACGTCATCGCCGCCAAAGCCGTTGCCTTCAAGGAAGCGCTGCAGCCCGAGTTCAAAGCCTATCAACAGCAGGTGGTGAAGAACGCCCAGATCGTGGCCGAAACACTGACCCAGCGCGGTCTGCGCATCGTCAGCGGCCGCACCGAAAGCCACGTCATGCTGGTGGACCTGCGCGCCAAGGGCATCACCGGCAAGGAAGCCGAGGCTGTGCTGGGCAGCGCCCACATGACCATCAACAAGAACGCAATTCCGAACGACCCGGAAAAGCCGATGGTGACCAGTGGTGTGCGCATCGGCACTCCAGCCATGACCACCCGCGGCTTCAAGGACGAGGAAGCCCGCATCACCGCCAACCTGATTGCCGACGTGCTGGACAACCCGCGCGACCCGGCGAACATCGAAGCGGTGCGCGCCAAGGTCAATGCCCTGACCGCCCGTTTCCCCGTCTACAGGTGAAATGCCCCTTTTGCGGCCATCTGGAAACCCAGGTCGTTGAGACCCGGGTTTCCGAAGACGCGGACTTCATCCGCCGCCGCAGGCAGTGCGGCCACTGCGAAAAGCGCTTCACCACCTATGAGCGGCCAGAGGTCAGCTTCCCGGCGGTGGTGAAGAAGGATGGTCGGCGCGTGGACTACGTGCCGGCCAAACTGCGCGCCTCATTCACCCTCGCCCTGCGCAAGCGACCGGTGAGCACCGAACAGGTGGACGCCGCCATCGAGCGCATTGAAGAAAAGCTGCTCAACCTGGGCAGCCGTGAAGTCGCATCGACCAAGCTGGGCGAAATGGTCATGCGCGAGCTCAAGAAGCTCGACAAGGTTGCCTACATCCGCTTTGCCAGCGTTTACCGCAGTTTTGAAGACATCGACGAGTTCCGCGCGCTCGTGGACGAAGTCCGCCGATAACACGCGGCTCAACTGCTGAAAACAGGGCCTCCTCCATTGGAGGGACACGTCGTCGTCATTTACCTCCTCGGAGGCATGATTTGGCGCCAACGCGCGGGAATAATGAGTTCGAACGCATTACACATCCGAACTCATCATGCGATTGCCATCCCACCAGCATCCTTCGCAATTCCGTGGATACACCTTGATGGAACTGGTCGTGGCGACTGCGCTGCTGGCCATTCTCATTCAGCTCGCGATTCCTCCCATGAGCCGCCTGCTCTCTGAATGGCAGAGAGAACACGCCACCCGAGCCATTGCAGACCACCTTGTGCTCGCCAGATCAGAAGCCATCCGCTGGTCCCAGCGCGTGGTGATGTGCAGCAGCGTCGATGGCCTTCGCTGCTCTCCAAGCTCCAACAGAGAATGGAAATCGGGGTGGATTGTTTTTCAGGACATCGATGGCAATGGTCAATTCGGCCCTTCCGACAAATTGGTCGCTGTTTCGCAGGGCTCCCATGGAATTCGAAGCATCCGGGGAAATGCATTGCTCCAGCGCTTCGTATTCATGCCAACGGGAATGATGGCATCTGGAATGGGAACACTGGAGATTGTTCCCACGATGGGTACCAGTCAGAGAATCACCGTCAATCGAATTGGAAGAGTCAGGCTCAGCACAAGTCTGCCGGTCGAATGAAGCCAAATTCGCTGGACACAGAGTAGACGGCGTCAGGGCGGCAGCGATCTGTCGGCGGTGTGTGTGGCGACCCAAAGCGACAACTGCGTGAGAAATGAATGCTTTTTGCCGCTGAGCACGCCAAACACGACCGCGCGTCAGGGCGCGCAGAAGACCCTCGAAAGCGGGCGATACATTGCAGTACGGAGCTGCAAATTGAACCACCTGCCCTCACCCCTGACGCCTTCTGCCAGACAGCACGGATTCACGCTGGTGGAGTTGGTCGTGACCATCGCGCTGCTGGCCATCCTCACCACCCTGGCGGCACCCAGCTTCAGCGAGGTGCTGCGCCAGTGGCGGCGCGACAGCGCCACCCGCGAGCTGTCCTCCACACTGCAGCTGGCGCGATCCGAATCTATCAAGTCCTCCCGTCAGATCGTGGTCTGCCCGAGTACCGACGGAGAGTCCTGCGCTGACGGCACCGAGTGGAACACCGGCTGGATCGTGTTCGTCGATGACGGGGCGGGCACGCTGGCCAACGCGGGCAACCAGGTGGTCAACACCAATGAGCGCATTCTCAAGGTCGTGTCAGCCCAGTCTGGTGTGGCATCGATCACCAGTTCGGGAGGGGTGGAATGGATGCAATTCCTTCCAAACGGGTTGATGGGCTCAGCCACCACCACCCTGACGGTCACACCTTCCGGTGCGAACGCCAATACCAAGGTGGACAAGGTCACCGTCTCCCGCGTGGGGCGCGTGTCTGTTGCGACCGAGCTCCCATGACAAGCAAGGCCTTCATGAACATCTCCGTGACCAAGTCCGTTGCACCCCGCCACCACCGGGGTGCCAGCATGATCGAGGTGCTGGTGGCCATCCTGCTGGTGTCGGTGGGGCTGCTGGGCATCGCAGGGCTTTCTGGCGCCACCTTCAGTTACAACAAGGCATCGCAAATGCGGCTCACTGGCATTGCATTGGTCAATGACCTGGCCGACCGTGCCCGCGTCAATGTGCACGGATATGACCGCCAGGGCTATGACATTGAACTGAGTGACAACTTTGAAAGCACACCGGTCGAAGTCGACGACACCAACCTCGACCTGGACCCTGCCGTTTCCGCCAATGCAGAAAGCGTTGCCGATGCCCTCGCTGCTGCAGACGTTGACCAGTTCTTGCGTACGGTCCGCAGCCGCCTGCCGCAAGGCGATGCGGTGGTGATGAGCCGGCGGGATGCAAACGCGCGCGATCTGGATGTGTGGCTGTTGTGGAAGGAAGCCGCCACGGCGGAGGGGGACGAAGACGATGACCGGGGCGACTTCTCCCTCTTCGACGCTGGAAAGGGCAACTGCCCGGACAACCTCAGCACCGCCGACAAAGCGGAATACAGCTGCATGTACTTCAAGGTGGGGCTGTGAACATGAACTCAAAAAATCACCTTCACCCGTCTAGACGCAGCCAGCGAGGCCTGAGCCTGGTCGAGCTGATGATTGCGCTGACCATCGGTCTCTTTCTCATGGGCGCTGTGGGCATCATCTATGTGAACACCGCAACCACTTCCCGCGGCAGCACGCTCGAGTCCCAGATGAACGAGGACGCGGCGCTGGCGCTGGAGTTGCTGCAGCAGCAGATTCGCCTGACCGGGTTTTCCAACGTGGAAGCGTCGGGAGACCGGCGCTTCCCCGGGCAAGCGGTGCGGGGCTGCGATGGTGGATTCACTGACTACGATGCTGCCTTTGCCGACTTGGCGTGCAATGCGGATGGCGACGGCCCGGATGCCCTGGCTGTGAGGTACGAGGCCACGCTGCTTAACAGCCAGACAGCGCAAGATGCTGGTGGAGTTGCTCGACCAGGAAACTGCGCGCACGAGGCCATCGAGCCTTGGGACGCGACAGGCACAGAAGGCGCGCGGGCCGGTGTGACCAGCATGAACCTGGCCGACAACCGCTACTACATTGCCAATGACGCGGCCAATGAAAACACCCCCACGCTGTACTGCCAGGGCCGTACCGGTGCGGGATTTGGCAACGCCACCGCCCTGATCCCGAACATCGAAGACATGCAGGTGCAGTACGCCGTCACGGCATTCCCCACCGTGGGAGACCCCCTGCCTCACCAGGTGGCGGGATATGCCAACGCAAACGAAGAAACGGACGCAACGGATGCAAGCCCGAGGTTTCCTGCCCTGGAGGACCTGGCGATTCCCGCGGGCACCCCTGCAGACATCAACAACTGGTCCCGGGTCGCGGCTGTGCGCATCTGCCTGCTCGCGCGCAGCGCACGCCCGGTGCCCACTGGAGACAACCCCGTCGGCACCGCCAACGCCGATGGCACCACGTTGACGGCTGGTCTCGGCACCTACGTCGACTGCAAAGGCGATTCCCGAACCACCACCGACCGTTTCGTCCGCCGCGCATACGTGACCACCATCCAGCTTCGAAACATGCGGCCCGGCCTGCCTCGCGACTTCGAGGAGGGTGGCAACCCGTGGCAGTACATGTACGACAACTGACGCCCGAGAACCTCACCATGCGCTGTCATACACCCATACCCAAGAACGGATCGGAACGCGGGGTCGTGCTTCCGATTGCGTTGATCATGCTGGTGATCATCTCGTTTGCGGGCCTGCTCGCGGCCCGCAACTCGGCCACCTTCGAGCAGTTCTCCAACAACATGCGCACCAACCAGGTGGCGCGCACATCCGCGGAAGACGCCTTGCGCCAATGCGAGCGCATCGCGCGTGCCAGTGTGGAAGACAACGCGGCGTTTGCGGCGGTCGTGGGCCGGATCGAAGCCGGTACGGTGATCTCTGCAGACACCGAGGAAGCCATCAGCGACGGCATCTGGAACACCCGCGCCAACTGGGCCGAAGGTGCCGCCAACCTGATCACCGTCACGCCCGAATTCGGCGACGACGTCCAGTCCGGGGCTCAGCTCAAAGAAGCCAACCACCCGACCTGCATCATCCAGGCCATGGTCAACGACCGCTTCCTGATCACGGCGCGCGGCTTGTCCAACGACGCACAGGTTGACGATGACAGCGGACTGCTGACCGCCGGCTCGGAAGTCTGGCTGCAGTCCATCCTGACGCCCCTTGTTCCGACGCTCAGCGACAAAGGCGGCGCCCAGTGATGCCGCACAACACCCTATACCAACAGCATTCCAGTGAGGTGTCCATGAACTCCCCTGTCACAAATCGGCGCGCACGCCGCCTGCTCTGGTCGGCCGCCCTCGGGGCGGTGCTGCTGCCCGCCATGCAAGTCTGGGCCCAGCCAGCGAACCGGCCGCTGCTGACCAACCAGTCGGGCGCCAAGCCCAACCTGATGGTGGCACTGGACAACTCGGGGTCCATGGCGTTCACCTACCATGAGAGCTACAACATCACCGACGACAACGAGAGGGTCTACTGCCCAAGCCCCTATTCCAGAAGTTCGTCAACCAACTCCACCACATTCAACAACGGCATTGGACAGGATGCAAACGTCTCTGCGGGACCTGTCTACACCTGCTATCAAAGGGTCAGGATTTCCGGCAACTGGGTCACCCAGCCCCGTACCGACGTGGCTATTGAGGTAAGAAACTGGTCCGCCCAGCGCTCGGCCGACGTCAACCCGGTCTACTACAACCCCAGAGTGCGCTATGTGCCGCGCGTGGACGGCAGCGGCGCGGCCCTTGTGCCCACAGACAACGTCGTGTGGGTGTCCAACCAGAACAGCACCAGCTTCCGCTACACCGTGCTGCAGCGGAACCTGCCTCCCAACGACTTCCGCGTGTACCACTCGATGTACGCCAGCGACGGCGTGACGCGCAACTTCCAGGGCGTCGTCAACACCCTGGCCCCGACCGGGTTCACCAACCGGTACGACTTGGACTACGACACGCTGCGCATCCCGCAGCACATCCCCTACACCGCGGCGACCACGCTCACGCCCGCATTCACCTACGCGTATTGCAGCGCCATCGTTACCAATGGCTCGGGCATGGACACCGGGTGCAGCGCGCGCACGCGGGTGGACGTCCGCTACGGTGACACGGCCACCTACACCATTCCCACCCCCAACAACCGCAGCGACTGCACCAACAGCGTCTGCACCAACGCCCAGGAAGTTGCCAACATCCTGAACTGGTACCGCTACTACAGCACCCGCCACTTGGCCACCAACACCGCCATCGGGCTGGCCCTGGCGGACACCAACGCGAGCGGTCAACCCAACACCCCGGCGAAGTTCGACAACGAGTTGCGCGTGGGTTACTTGCAGACCAACCAGAACTACGCGGGTCCGCTGACTCTTCCCCCGGGTGCTGGGGCGCCGTTGACACTGTCGCGGGGTGTGAGGCCGCTCAGCCGCGGCTCGGCCGACAACACCGCCCTGTTCTCCTGGCTCAACGACATGCTGCCCCAGGGGGGAACGCCACTGCACCGCGCGGTGGAGAAGGCCGCGAGCTACTACAGCATGGGACCCGGCGTCACGGAAAACCCTTGGCGAACGTACCCGGTGGCGTCCAGCGCTCCCGCTGGCGCTTCGAACGAAGAGATGAGTTGCCGACGTTCCTTCAACCTGCTGTTCTCTGATGGTGCCTGGACGACCAGCAACGGGACCTGGGGTCCCACTGCAGTGGGAGACAACTACGACAACATCAACGGCCCCACGTTCTCCCGCACCCTGGCGGATGGCTCGACCGAATCGTTCCAGTACTTGCCGAACGGCATCAACACCGTGGCCGGCCGCCTGAAATATGTGCCCTTCCGCAGCGCGGGCACAGGCGGCCTGGCAGACCTGACGGCACGCTACTACTGGCACACGGACATGCGCACCGGCCTGGACAACAACATTCAGACCCGCCCTGGCCAACCCACGTTCTGGCAGAACATGGCGACCTACACCGTGGGCTACATGATCCAGCCGACGGGCGAGGTCACCGGCACCGGGCTGACCTTCAACCAGATCGACCAATACAGGACCAGCTACATCCTCAACGGCCCCGGCGCCCCCACCGTGTTCCCGTCCTTTCCCACCAGCGCCGTGCAGTCAGCGTCGGACCAGACCCGGGTGGACGACTTCATTCACGCCGGATACACGGGGGGCGCCCGTTCGTTCAGTGCCAAGACGGCCGACGACGTCAAGTCCATCTTCAACACCATCCTGGCTGAAATCCTGAGCGCGTCTGGCAAGGACGCCGGTGTGTCCGTCAACACCGGTGGTGGCGACAACAGCACGCTGGCCGGCCGCCTCAAGTACACGGTGTCCTACCGCACCATGGACAACTCCGGCGACATCCTGGCACGCGAACTGGCTGCCGATGGCAGAGAGACGGGCGTGACCGAATGGTCGGCCAATCAGCAGATGCCCAGCCCCGCTGCCCGCCGTGTGTTCACCATGCACGACCGGAACCAGCCCGTCGACTTCCTGGGCACGTTCAGTGGACTGCAAAGCGACATTCAGAGTGCCCTGGCCACCGGCCCTGACGCGGGGCGTATCCGCAGCGATGCCAGCTTCATCAACTACCTGCGCGGCGACAACTCGGCACTGGACAGCTACGGGATGCTCTTCAGGCAACGCGAGTCGAAGATCGCCGCCATGGTCAACCCGCCCGCCGTGTTCATGGGCGATGCCCGGGACTATGCCTACGATCAGGACGGCAGTGGCGGCGTCGACGGGCGCGGCAGCTATGTGGACTACACGAACCGCAAACGCGGTTACCCCAAGTCGCTGTTCGTGGCCACCAACGCGGGCACCATGCACGCTTTCTCTGCAAACGCGGGCACCGAACTGGCCGCCATCATGCCGCGCCGCAGCCTGCGGCGCATGCTCAACTTCGCGGCCGAACCGTACACATTCGAGTACGTGCTGGATGGCCCGATCACCGAGAACGACATCTTCGACCGCCGCAAAGCCAACGCGGATGGACTCACCGAGGCCAACGAGTGGCGGGCGTGGCGCCATCTGGCCGTCGGCACCGGCGGTCGGGGCGAGAAGCTGGTCTACGCGGTCAACTCGCCCATCAAACCTGGCGTGACGCCGAACCGCATCCCCGACAGGGAAGACTTCCTGTGGGAGACCGGGCCGGACCTGATCGACAGCGCGGATGGCAGCGATGTCACGGTCGGCTACATGTCCAATGCGACCCGCAGCGGTCAGACAGAAGACCTGTCGGACGCGACCAACGCCCGGCGCGGCCGGTGGATCGTGGCCGTCAACAACGGCCACTACAACGGCGAGCCCAACGGCGAGAAGAACGGACTGGTCGTGCTGGACGCCGTGACCGGCGAGGTCATCCGGACCATTCCGCTGCCCAGCGGTTACTCGGCGGGCGACGGGCTCAGCGGCGTGACGTTGCTGCGCAGCTACGGCTCCAACACGCGGGTGGTGGCGGCCTACGCCGGCGACGCCAACGGCCAGCTGTGGAAATTCAACCTGTCCGGAGACCCCTCCACCTGGCACGTGGAACACGGTCGTCCCCTGTTCACCGTGCCGGGCAACCGCCCGATCTACGGGCACCCGGCCTGGCAGGCCCATGAGGCAGGAGGCTTCATCGTGGTGTTCGCCACCGGCATCATGTTGCAGGACGAGCACCTGGAAGACCTGGGCCAGCAGACCATCTACGGCATCTGGGACCGACAGACCATCGACGGCACCATGCTCAACAACGAAACGTTCACGCCAGTCAGTGACACGCAGCTGGAAGAACGCACCGTCATCCCGGCGTCGCGGGCCTCCAATGGTGGTTTCTTCTACTACGCGATCAGCGGCGATGCCATCGACTGGGAAACCCAGCGCGGATGGTTTATCCACATGAACAACGTCCACCAGCAGGACGACGCGCTGCGGGGTGGGGAGCGCTCCATCGCCGACGTTCAGAACTTCGGGCGAAGCGTGATCATCACGTCCACGGTGCTGCGTCCGCCGCCTGAAGGCGAGATGTGCACGATCGCCGACCTGCCGGCCAACTATGTGTACATCGTGAACGCCCAGAACGCCTCGCCCGAACTCAGTCGTTCGTTCGACATCGATGGTGACGGTCGCATGGACGCGTACGACACAAACAGCGACAGCCGGGTGGACGCCGGTTATGCAGTGGCCTATGCCCCCCAGGGCGGCTTCACCCGCGGCATCTCCGTGAGCCGCTTCCGCTCCCGCGCCGATGGCACCGCACTGCCCGACGACCCGCAGACGGACACCGGCAACTCCAGCGACCCACAAGTCGCCGAAAGCGTGTCCGATCGGCTTGAAAAGGCCGCAGACGAGGCCGCCGGCGAATCGGCTCTGAGCCAGTCGGGAAGCGCGCCCAAGTGCCGGACCATGCGAGGCATCATCCTGGGCACCGGCGAAACGCCGCTGGGAGCTGGCGTCTATTGCCCCACCACTGGCTGGAGCCGCACCCAGTTCCAGCTGAGCGCGCCACCGAGCAACTGAGACCCAAACAATGAACAGCACCCGAGCATTCACTGCCCGCCGTGGGCTTGAACGCGGCTTCACCTTGATCGAGGTGATGATCGTCGTGGCCATCATCGGCATCCTGGCCGCGATCGGCTACCCCTCGTACCAGGAGCAGGTGGCCAAATCCAGAAGGGCCGATGCCCAGCGGGCGCTGATGGAGGCCGAGCAGTACATGCGGCGGTTTTTCAGTGCCCAGGACACGTTTGAGGGCGCATCCTTGCCCAACGGGCTGGCCACCTCGCCGCGCCCCGGGTCTGGACCGGCGGCCTACAACATCCAGTTGATCGAAGACGGCGATGCCGTGGACACCACCACGGACGCGTCGGCGTCCTCGTTCACCTTGCGTGCCGAGCGCACGGGCAGCATGACCAATGACCGTTGCGGTGACCTCACCATCACCAACACCGGTGTCAAAACCTTGAGCAACAACGCATCTGGCACCACCGTTGCCGATTGCTTCAAGGGCTCCTGATCACATGCCGCTGGACCAAGGGTCGCTTTCAGAGGCCCTCCGACTGGCTCAGGAGTCCCTGAAGCTGTCCAACCCCAACCCCCGCGTTGGGTGCGTGATCCTCTCGGCCGATGGCCGAGAGATCGGGCGTGGCCACACCCAGCAAGCGGGGAGCCCACACGCCGAGGTAGTGGCACTGCGAGATGCCGCGCAACGCGGCGATTCCACCCGGGGCGCGACGGCACACGTCACCCTGGAGCCCTGCTCCCACCATGGCCGCACTCCGCCTTGCTGCGATGCGCTGATCGCAGCCGGCGTGACCAAGGTGGTGGTCGCCACAGGCGATCCGAACCCGAAAGTGGCCGGAAGGGGCTTGGAGTGTCTTCGCGCCGCGGGCATCGAGGTAGAACTTCTGCCGGCAGACCACCCGGTCGCCCTCGCCACGCGCGAACTGAACATCGGCTTCTTCAGCCGCATGATCCGGGGCACCCCCTGGGTGCGCATGAAGGCCGCGATGTCGCTGGATGGCGTGACCGCCCTGGGCAATGGTGTCAGCCAGTGGATCACCGGAGAAGCGGCCCGTGCAGACGGCCACGCCTGGCGCGCGCGCGCCTGCGCGGTGCTGACGGGCATCGGTACCGTGCTGGAGGACGACCCCATGCTGGATGTGCGGCAGGTGCCGACGCCCCGGCAGCCCCATCTGGTGATCGTCGACAGCAAGCTCGAAACCCCGCCCACCGCCCGCCTGTTCCAGGCTCCGGCGCAGGGGCTGGCGCGCCGCATCTTCATCTACTGCGCCGCATCCGATACCAGCCGCCAGGCGGCGCTGGAGCAGCTGGGTGCCACCGTGATCCCCCTGCCCGGCCCGGGCGGCAAGGTCGATCTGGCGGCCATGCTGCGCGACCTGGCCACACGGGAGGTCAACGAACTGCACCTGGAAGCCGGCCACAAGCTCAACGGCTCTTTCATCCGCGAAGGCCTGGTCGACGAGTTCCTGCTGTATGTGGCACCCCAGATGCTCGGTGCCGGCGGATCGGGTCTGGCCAATTGGGGGCCCCTGCAATCGCTGGACCAGCGCCTGCCCCTGCGGTTCGCCTCGGTGGAACCGGTGGGCGACGACCTGCGCATCCTCGCGCGGGTGCAGGGCCGGGACCATTTCCTGCACGCCTGAGGCCTGCAAACACCCGGCCTTTTGGCGACACGCGCGGCGCCGGGCCAAACCCTGCGAAAATACGCGGATGTTTACCGGCATCATCACCGGTGTGGGTCGCATCGCCGACCTTCACCCCCTGGGCAGCTCTTTGGACCACGGCAGGCGCCTGACGATCGAGGCGCCACCGGGCTACCTCGACGACGTCGCCCTGGGCGACAGCATCGCCCACAACGGCGCCTGCATGACCGTCACGACCCTCGACGCCGCCGCCTCCCGCTTCACCATCGACGTCTCGGCGGAATCGCTCTCCAAGACCACCGGGCTGGCCGAAGCCGGTCACCGGGTCAATCTCGAAAAGGCTTTGCGGGCGAACGACCGGCTGGGCGGCCACATCGTGTCGGGCCACGTCGATGGCGTCGGGCAGGTCACCCATTTCGAGCGCGTGGGCGAGAGCTGGGAGCTGCGCGTGCTCGCGCCGCCGGCCCTGGCCAAATACCTCGCCTACAAAGGCTCGATCACGATCAATGGCGTGAGCCTGACCGTGAACCGCATCGAAGACCGCCCGGATGGCTGCGAGTTCAGCATCAACCTGATTCCGCACACCGTCCAGAACACCACCCTGGGCGACTTGCGCGCTGGCAGCGCAGTGAACCTGGAAATCGACACCGTGGCACGTTATGTCGAGCGCATGCTCGGCGCAGCGCCCTCCCAGAACTGACCCCCACCCAAGAAAGACCCCCATGTTTGGCGCAGACAAAGGCAGCACCAGCCTGCTCGACGGCAAGAAGCTCTCCATCGGCATCGTCCAGGCCCGCTTCAACGAAGGCATCACCAACGCGCTGTTCGAGGCGTGCCACGCCGAGCTGCTCGCGCTGGGCGTGCAGGAAAAGCACATCACCCGCGTGACGGTGCCCGGCGCCCTGGAGGTGCCCATCGCCCTGCAGGCCATGGCCGAGCAGGACGAGTACGACGCACTGATCGCGCTGGGCTGCATCATCCGCGGCGAGACCTACCACTTCGAACTGGTCGCCAATGAATCGGGCGCCGGCGTCAGCCGGGTCTCGCTGGACACCCACACCCCGATCGCCAACGCCATCCTCACCACCGAGAACCTGGAACAGGCCGTGGCCCGCCAGACCGAAAAGGGCCGCGATGCGGCGCGCGTGGCCGTCGAGATGGCCCATGTGCTGGAGCAGATCGGTTGAATCCCATGAACGACCAGAGCCCGACCAAGCCGCGCAAGGCGGCCGACAAATCGGCCCGCACCCGGGCGCGGGAGTTCGCGCTGCAGGCGCTCTACCAGCACCTCGTCGGCCGCAACACCGCCAGCGACATCGACAGCTTCACCCGCGACCTCTCGGGTTTCCACAAGTCCGACAGCGCCCACTACGACGCGCTGCTGCACGGCTGTGTCGAACAGGCCGAGGCGCTGGACGCCCTGGTGACGCCCCTGCTGGATCGGCCGATGGCCGAGATCTCGCCGATCGAGCACGGGGTGCTGTGGATCGGTGCATACGAGCTCCAGCACTGCCTGGACGTGCCGCTGCGCGTCGTGATCAACGAGTGCGTCGAACTGGCCAAGTCCTTCGGTGGCACCGATGGCCACAAGTACGTCAACGGGGTGCTCCACCAGCTTGGCGCCCGGTTGCGCCCGCTCGAAGCCGCCGCGGCGCCAGCCGGCTCGCGCAAGTCTTCCAAGGCGGAATGACGTTGCGCCCGGACCCTTTGCGCCTGTCCAGCCGTGCCCGGCGCGTCGAACCTTTCTATGTGATGGAACTGGCCAAGGCCGCGGCCGACATGGCGCGGCTGGCCCGCCCGGGTGACCGACCGATGATCTACCTGAACATCGGCGAGCCGGATTTCACCGCGCCGCCCCCGGTGCAGGCCGCGGCCGAACGCGCGATCCGCGATGGCCGCAGCCAGTACACGCCGGCCACCGGCCTGCCCGCTCTGCGCGAGGCCATCAGCGGCTGGTACGCCAGCCGCTTTGGTCTGGACATCGACCCGGCCCGCATCGTGGTGACGGCCGGCGCGTCCGCCGCACTGCAACTGGCCTGCCTGGCGCTGATCGAGGCCGGCGACGAGGTGCTGATGCCCGACCCGTGCTATCCCTGCAACCGCCAGTTCGTGCAGGCGGCCGAGGGCACGCCGGTGCTGATCCCGTCCGGCCCCGAAGACCGCTTCCAGCTCAGCGCCGACCACGTGGCCTCGGCCTGGGGTGAGGCCACGCGCGGCGTGCTGCTGGCCTCGCCGTCCAACCCAACCGGCACCTCCATCGCCCGCGCCGAGCTGGAGCGCATCGCCCGCTTCGTGCGCGAAAAGGGCGGCGTCACCCTGATCGACGAGATCTACCTGGGCCTGTCCTACGACGAGGCCTACGGCCACAGCGCGCTGGGACTGCCCGACGGTCTGGGCGACGAGGTGATCAGCGTCAACAGCTTCTCCAAGTACTTCAACATGACCGGCTGGCGCCTGGGCTGGCTGGTGCTGCCGCCCGCGCTGGTGCCGGCGGTGGAGCGGCTGGCCCAGAACCTCTTCATCTGCGCCAGCACGGTCGCCCAGCATGCGGCGCTGGCCTGCTTCGAACCCGAGAGCCTGGCCGAGTACGAACGCCGCCGCGCCGAGTTCAAGGCGCGGCGCGACTTCTTCATCCCCGCGCTCGACCGCCTGGGCCTGCCGGTCCCGGTGATGCCCGACGGCGCGTTCTACGCCTGGGCCGATGTCTCCACGCTGTGCGACCGCTGGGGCCTGAAGGCACCGGACGGACGGCCTGAGGAAGGTGGCAGCTGGGGGCTGGCCTTCGAGCTGATGCGCCGCTGCCAGCTGGCCACCACACCCGGGCGCGATTTCGGCCTGGCCGACCCCGGCCGCTACCTGCGCTTCTCCACCGCCAATGCCCTGCCCCAGTTGCAGGAAGCGGTGCACCGGCTGGAGGCCGCGCTGTGAGCCCTGTGGACACGACCTTCAGATGGCCGGTGCGCATCTACTGGGAGGACACCGATGCCGGCGGCATCGTGTTCTACGCCAACTACCTCAAGTTCTTCGAGCGCGCGCGCACCGAGTGGCTGCGCCACCTGGGTGTGGAGCAGCAGAAGCTGCGCGAGCAGGTGGGCGGCATGTTCGTGGTGACGGGCACGCAGCTGCGCTACCACCGCCCGGCGCGGCTCGACGATTTGCTCACTGTTACCGCCCGCGTGACGGAACCCGGCCGGGCCTCGCTCACAATCGAGCAGACCGCCTCGCTGCAGCCTGCCGACGGCTCGGCACCGATCCTGCTTTGCGAAGGCAGCATCCGCATCGGCTGGGTCGATGCGGTGCAGCTTCGACCCCAGCGCATCCCGGCGGCCGTGCTGCAGGCGCTGGCCCCCGGGAACCAATGACCCTCTGACCCGACTCCAAGTCCTCCATCGACATGTCCCAAGATCTTTCCATCGTCCAGTTGATGCTCAACGCGAGCTGGGTCGTGCAGGCCGTGGTGGTGCTGCTGGTCCTCGTGTCCGTGATCAGCTGGGCGGCCATCTTCCGCAAGGTGTTCACCCTCAAGCGCGTCAACCGCCACAACGAGGACTTCGAGAAAGAGTTCTGGTCGGGCACCAACCTGAACGACCTCTACTCGGCCGCGGCCCAGAGCGCGCGCCACGGCGGGCCGATGGAGCGCATCTTCGCCAGCGGCATGCGCGAGTACCATAAGCTGCGCGAGCGCCGCATCACCGACGCGGGCGCCCTGCTCGACGGTGCGCGCCGCGCCATGCGGGCGAGCTTCCAGCGCGAAATCGACGTGCTGGAAACCAACCTTTCCTTTCTGGGTACGGTCGGCTCGGTGGCCCCGTATGTGGGCCTGTTCGGCACAGTCTGGGGCATCATGCACGCCTTCACCGGCCTGGCCGCGCTGGCCCAGGTGACGCTGGCCACGGTGGCGCCCGGCATCGCCGAGGCCCTGGTGGCGACCGCCATCGGCCTGTTCGCCGCGATTCCTGCGGTGGTGGCCTACAACCGCTTCGCGACCGACATCGATCGTGTCGCCAACCGCATGGAGACCTTCATGGAAGAGTTCTCCAACATCCTGCACCGCAACCTGGGCCAGCAACCCAGCCAGGCCACACCGTCGGGACACTGAACATGGCCGCCGTCTCATCGCGGGGCCGCACCCGCCGCACCAAGAACGAGATCAACATGGTCCCGTTCATCGACGTGATGCTGGTGCTGCTGATCATCTTCATGGTGACCGCGCCCCTCATCTCTCCCAGCCAGATCAGCCTGCCCAGCGTGGGCCAGGCCGACGCGCAGCCCAAGAGCTTCGTGCAGGTGGTGATCAGCAAGGACGAAACCATCCAGGTGCGCCTGGGCACGGCGAGCAAGGGCGGTCAGGGCGTCAAGCTGCCGCAACTGGCCGGCGAGGTCCGCAAGCTGCAGGGCACTGCGGCCGAAGCGGGCACCCCGGCCGACGCCGTGCCGGTGGTCATCAGCGCCGACAAGGACATCAAGTACGACACCGTGGTCAAGACCATGGACACGCTCAAGCGCGCCGGCGTCGACCGCGTGGGTCTGGCGGTCCAGGCCAGCCGCTGAACGCCCGGACATGCAGATCATCACCGACGCCATCGACTTCAAGCCGCCGCGCTCCGGCCGCTGGGGAACGCCGCTGGCGCTGGCCCTGGGCGCGCACGTGCTGCTGATGGCGGCGCTCACCTGGGGCGTGCACTGGAAGCAGGACGAACCGCCAGTGGCGTTCGAGGCCGAGATCTGGTCGGCCCTGCCGCGCGAGGCCGCGCCCCGTGCGGTGGAGCCCCCGCCGCCGCCACCTCCTGAGCCGGAGCCCCGGCCGGAACCCAAGCCCGAACCGAAGCCGGAACCCAAGCCGGAGCCGCCACCGCCCCAGCCGGCGGTGAAGCAGCCGGACATTGCGACCGAAAAGGCCAAGCAGAAGAAACTGGAAGAAGAGAAGCGGCGCGAGCTGGAAGAGGCCAAGAAGGAAAAAGCGGCCAAGGAGAAGGCCGAGCGTGAGAAGAAAGCGAAAGAACTGGCCGAGAAGAAGAAGGCCGAGGACCTCAAGAAGAAGGAACTCGCCGAGAAGAAGAAAAAGCAGGACCAGGAGCGCAGGGAGGCCGAACGTCGCCAGGATGAGCTGGCCGACAAGATGCGCCGCGACCAGATCGCCCGCATGATGGGCCAGGTGGGCGCCAGCGGCGGCCCCGAAGCCCGCGGTTCGGCCCAGCAGTCGAGCGGACCGTCGTCGGGCTACGCGGGCCGGGTCCGGGCCAAGGTCAGCCCCAACATCCGCTACACGGAGGACTTCCCGCGCTCCCTGCGCACCGAGATCGAGGTGCGCGCGCTGTCCGACGGCACCATCACTTCGCGGCGCGTGGTCGACAGCAGCGGCAACCCGGCCTGGGACGAGGCCGCCCTGAAGGCCATCGACCGGACCGGTTCTCTGCCACGCGATGTCGATGGCCGGGTTCCCTCGCCCATCATCATTGTGGTCCGCCCGACAGACTGACCCGCGTTCATGGCGGGGTCGCCGAGGCCTCTTCCGGCAACGACAGCCCCTGCAGCACCCGGTCCAGCTCGGTGGGGTCCACCGGCTTGTGCAACACCGAAGCAAACAGCGTCTTGAGCAGGCCGGCATCGACCTCGTCGACATGACCACTCATCAGCACCACGGGCGGCGGCGCGCTGGTGGCCCGGATCCGCTGGGCCAGACCCACCCCGTCCAGACGCGGCATGGACTGGTCGGTCAGCACCACATCGAAGTGCTTGCCCGTCTGCGAGAACTGGCTCCAGGCCTCTTCGCCGTCGCGTGAGCGGGTGACCTGCCAGCCCTTGCGCTCCAGCAGCGCGGCCCAGGCGTGGCGCACCGACTGGTCGTCGTCCACAAACAGCAGCTGTCGCCCCTTGCCTGGCCCGCCCGGGGTGGTGACGGAGGCCACCGCTTCGTCGCGCCGGCTGGCGGGCAGACACAGCACAAAGCACGCACCCTCCGGGCTGTTGACCAGGCCCAGCGATCCATGGTGCCGGGCCATGATGCCCTGCGCCACCGAGAGACCCAGTCCGGTGCCCCTGCCCTTGGCCTTGGTGGTGAAGAAGGGGTCGAACACCCGGTCCACGTGCTCGGGCGGTATGCCCGGCCCATGATCGCGCACCCGCAGCACCAGATAGCGCCCGTCGGGGAGACCGGTGGCACCGGCGGGCAGTTCGTGGCCACGCGTCGACGGCAGCTCGGCCGAGCTCAGCGTGAGATCGATCCGCCCCTGCCCTTTCATGGCATCGGCCGCGTTGATCAGCAGGTTCACCAGCACCTGCTGCAGCTGTGTGGGGTCGGCATCGACCTCGTCGTCGTCGACCTCGTAATGCACCACCAGCTCGCAGTCGCGGGTCAGGCCGGCGGAGACCATGACCTTCGTCTCCTCAATCAGCGCCGCCCAGTGCAGCCGCCGCAGCCGGGGTGCAGACTGCCGGCCGAAGGCCAGCAGCTGGCGCATCAACCCATCGGCGTAGCGCGTCGACTTGAGCGCCTGCTGCAGGGCCTCGTGGCTCGGGTGCGCGCTGTCCAGGTCTTCGCTGGCCAGGCGGATCCAGCCCGTGATGGCCGCCAGCGAGTTGTTGAAATCGTGTGCGATGCCGCCGGTCAGCCGCCCCAATGCCTCGGTCTTCTGCGACTGCATGAGCTGCACCTGCAAGGCCTCCTGCTGCACATGCGACTCGCGCTGCGCCTGGGCATCGGACCGGACCCGGCTCAGCAGACCGTTGACGCCCTCGGCCAGCTGGGCGAGTTCGTCGTCACCGGCCACCTGGACCTCGTGGCCCGCGGTGGGACCGTCGACCGTGATGCGGTTCACATCGTGGTGCAGCTTCTGCAGGCGGCGCAGCACCAGACGATCCAGCAGCAGCACCAGCACCACGCTGGCGAGCAAGCCGGCGAGCCCCGACAGCCCCATGCCCTTCCAGGTCAGCACCCGGCCCTGTTCTTCAAGGGAGCGGTCCAGCCCCAGCACCAGTTCCGCGACCGGCCGGCCCTGGTGGTCCTTCAGCACCGCGTGCAGGTCGGCATGCTGATCGTCGACCGGCTCAAGGTGCAGGTCCTGTCCGCGGTGATCGGGTGTGTCGAACGACAGGGTCGCTGGCGTCATCAGCACTTCGGAGAAACGCGCCAGCTCGGCCTGGTCGAAACGGCGGACCATGACGATGGCCCCGACAGCGGGCTCCCGGGTGACGCCGGGCCGTTGCACCGAGGCCACGGCCACCATGTCCAGCTGGCCGTCGGCGACGCGAAGGGTCTGGAACGAGTGCAGAGGATCGGCGGAGGCCAGCACCTCCTGCGCCAGAGGTCTGAGCGGCTCGATGCGCGTGGCCGGCACCGCCACCTTGCGCCCCTGCTCGTCCACGGTGACGCTGGCAACCAGACCACCCTTGGCATCGAACACCGCCACTTCGGAGATGCGCAGATACCCCAGGTTGCCGACGTCGAAGTTGTCGTCCATGAACTCGGGTTTGCGCCCCTGCAGGAAGTCGACCGCGTCCACCCACTGGGCGTAGTCGCGGTTGGTGGCGCTGAGGGCCTGCACCTGCTGGTCGAGCACCCGCCGCGCCCGCTCGCCTTCGCGCTGGGCACGGTCGGTTTCGAGCTGTGCGAACGACTCTCCGACGATGTAACGGGCGCCCAGCATGGCTGAGCCGGCGGCGAGCCCGACGATGGCAAACACCAGCGCCCAGGCTTTGTATTGCAGTTTCATGGTTGTCGAACTCATCGGCGCAGCCAGTGCCGACTTGAACGCCGAGACCCGTCCCAGCGTGACAGGATTGACAACCCTGGGGGGTTTTTGCCGCAGAGGGCCGTTCTGCGGTCAGTCGAACACGATCTCGGCGCGCCGCTCATGGGCCTGTGCCATCCAGCTGGCCAGCGCCGCATCGGTGGGGAAAAACAGCGCCCGGTCGTCCAGCTGCAGCTCGCAGCGCGCGCCGGCGCGCTCGATCATCAGCCGCACCCCCAGCCCACGAACCAGCTCACCCTGTTCGGTTTCTTCGCGCCGGGGCGGGAAGTCGCGCACCAGCTGGGCAATGGCCGGTGCGTGGCCGTTGACCGCCACCCGCAGGTACTTGCCGAAGCGGCAGCGGGCGGCCGCCAGGTCCCAGATCTGCTGGATCTTCAGCCGCAACCCGCCGGAGAAGCGGTCGGGCTGCACGGTCGCCTGCACGACCAGCAGCTCGTCGTCCTTGAGAATGTGGCGGTACTGGTTGATCAGGTGTTCGTCGGCACTGACCTCCAGCACGCCGCTCTTGTCGTCGAGCTTGAAGAAGGCGAGCTTGCCGCGCTGTCCGTTGATGACGCGGAAGTCCGAGACGATGCCGGCCAGGATCACCGGGTCGCGGCTTTCCTTCACGTCGGCCAGCGGCGTGCGCGCGAAGCGCCGCACCTCGCGCTCGACCTCGTCGAACAGGTGGCCCGAGAAGTAGAACCCGATGGCGGTCTTCTCGTGCGTCAGCCGCTCCTTCACACCCCAGGGCGTGGTGGTCTCGTAGGCCGGCTCCTGCGTGCTGGAACCATGGTCGTCGCCGCCCAGCATGTCGAACAGCCCGCCCTGGTGGGCGTTGGCCTGGGTGGCCGCGGCGTACTCGAAGGCCACGTCCAGCGAGGCCAGCAGCTCGGCCCGGTTGAGGTTGAGCGCATCGAAGGCCCCCGCCTTGATCAGCGCCTCCACCGTGCGCTTGTTGATGCGCTGGCGGTCCACCCGCAGGCAGAAATTGAACAGGCTGGTGAACGGGCCTTTTTCGTCGCCGTTCGGGCCTTCGCCGCGCCCTTCGCGCGCCGCAACGATGGCTTCGATCGCCTGCTGGCCCGTGCCCTTGACGGCCCCCAGGCCGTAACGGATGAGCTTGTCAGTGACCGGCTCGAAACGGTAGCCGCCGCGGTTCACGTCGGGCGGCTCGAAGCCCATGCCCATCTTGCGCGCGTCCTCCCACAACACCTTGAGCTTGTCGGTGTCGTCCATTTCCACGGTCATGTTGCCGCAGAAGAACTCGGCCGTGTAGTGCACCTTGAGCCAGGCCGTGTGGTAGGCCAGCAGCGAGTAAGCGGCGGCGTGCGACTTGTTGAAACCGTAGCCGGCGAACTTCTCCATCAGGTCGAAGACCTCGTCGGCCTTGTCCTGCGGAATGCCGTGGGTGGCCAGGGCACCGGCGCGGAACTTCTCGCGGTGCTCGGCCATTTCCTCGGCCTTTTTCTTGCCCATGGCGCGGCGCAGCAGGTCGGCGCCGCCGAGCGAGTAGCCGCCCAGGATCTGGGCGGTCTGCATCACCTGCTCCTGGTAGACCATGATCCCGTAGGTCTCGCTGAGCATCTCGGCCACCGCCGGGTGCGGATAGTCCACCGCTTCGCGCCCGTGCTTGCGCGCCACGAAGCTGGGAATCAGGTCCATCGGGCCCGGGCGGTACAGCGCGTTCAGGGCGATCAGGTCTTCCAGCCGGCTGGGCTTGGCGTCGCGCAGCATGCCCTGCATGCCGCGGCTTTCAAACTGGAACACGGCCTCGGTCTGGCCTTTGGAGAACAGCGCGTAGACCGCCTTGTCGTCCAGCGGCACGTCCTCGAAGCGGAAGTTCTCCTGGCCCTTGTGGCGCTTCATGATGAACTCGCGCGCGATCTCCAGGATGGTCAGCGTCGCCAGACCCAGGAAGTCGAACTTCACCAGGCCGATGGCCTCGACGTCGTCCTTGTCGTACTGGCTCACCGCCGATTCGCTGCCCGGCTGCTGGTAGAGCGGGCAGAAGTCGGTCAGCTTGCCCGGCGCGATGAGCACGCCCCCCGCGTGCATGCCAATGTTGCGCGTCATGCCTTCGAGCTTCTGCGCGAGCTCGATCAGGGTCTTGACGTCCTCTTCCTTCTCGATGCGCTCCGCCAGGATGGGCTCCATCTCGATGGCGTAGTTGTTCTTGTCGCCCTCCTTCTTGGGCACCGGCGGGTACTGCAGCGTCACGCTCATGCCCGGCTTGTTGGGGATGAGCTTGGAGATGCCGTCGCAGAAGCCGTAGGAGAAGTCGAGCACCCGGCCCACGTCGCGGATGGCCGCGCGCGCGGCCATGGTGCCGAAGGTGGCGATCTGGCTCACCGCGTCCTTGCCGTAGCGGTCCTTGACATAGTCGATCACCCGGTCGCGGTTGGACTGGCAGAAGTCGATGTCGAAGTCGGGCATGGACACCCGCTCCGGGTTCAGGAAGCGCTCGAACAGCAGGTTGTACTGCAGCGGGTCGAGGTCGGTGATGAGCAGCGCGTAGGCCACCAGCGAGCCGGCCCCGGAACCCCGGCCCGGCCCCACCGGGCAGCCGTTTTCCTTGGCCCACTTGATGAAGTCCGACACGATCAGGAAGTAGCCCGGAAACCCCATCTTGAGGATGGTGTTGAGCTCGAACTCCAGCCGCTCGACGTAGCGCGGGCGCTGCTCCTCGCGCTTGGCCTCGTCGGGGAAGAGGTGCTTCAGACGCCCTTCCAGTCCCTCGTAGGACACGTGGCGGAAGTACTCCTCCACCGACATGATGCGACCGTCCACCGGCGGGATCGGAAAGTTCGGCAGCTGCGGCTTGCCCAGCACCAGGGTCAGGCTGCAGCGTTTGGCGATCTCCAGCGTGTTGGCCACGGCAGAAGGGATGTCGGCGAACAGCGCTTCCATCTGCGCCGAGGACTTGAAGTACTGCTCGCGGGTGAAGCGCCGCACACGCCGGTTGTTGGCCAGGATCTCGCCCTCGGCGATGCAGACGCGCGCCTCGTGCGCCTCGTAGTCGTCCTCGGCCAGGAACTGCACCGGGTGCGTCGCCACCACCGGCAGGTGCAGGCGCGCGGCGAGCTGCACCGCGGCGATCACATGGCGCTCGTCGTCGGCACGGCCCGCGCGCTGCAGCTCGATGTAGAACCGGTGCGGGAACAGGCTGGCCAGCTGCAGCGCCAGGTCGGCCGCGCGCTGGGCATCGCCCTGCACCAGGGCCTGCCCGACCGGGCCGGCCTGCGCGCCGGAGAGCATCAGCAGGCCGGCGTTGAGTTCCTCCAGCCATTCGCGCTGCACCACCGCGCCGGCCCGGCCGTCGCTGCGCGTCCAGGCGCGGGCGAGCAGCTCGCTGAGGTTGAGGTAGCCCTGCTTGTCCTGCACCAGCAGGATCACGCGCGGCGCCGGCGGCTGGTGGGCACCGGGCATGGCACCCGGCGTTTCGTCGGTGAAGCCGGCCAGCGACACCTCGGCCCCCAGCACCGGCTTGACGCCGGCCCCGCGGGCGGCCTTGTAGAACTTGACCGCACCGAACAGGTTGTTCAGATCGGTGATCGCCAGCGCGGGCTGGCCGTCGGCCTGCGCCGCAGCCACGGCGTCGTCGATGCGGTTGGTGCCGTCGACGACGGAAAACTCGGTGTGAAGGCGCAGGTGGATGAACATCGGTGCAAACGGCCCGCGGGTGGCGGGCGGAAAAAATCAGGGCGCCTTGTCGGCGTTGTGCGCCTTCCAGGCGCGGATGGCGTCGGCGATGGTGGCCTTGTCCTCGCCGGCCAGCGCGTGGCGGCGCCAGAGGAATTCGCCCAGGAACATCAGGCCGATCAGCGGGCCGCCCAGCAGGTAGGCGAAGGTCGACCAGACCGGCGTGGGTGCCCACAGGAACAGCGCCACCGACACCAGGGCCATGACCAGGAAAAACAGGCTCCAGGCGATGGTGACCCCGCGGGTGTAGACCAGTTGCCGGGCCGACAGCACCCCGCCGTGGACCAGCCGCGCCATCTGGGTCACCAGCGACTCGCCCGGCCCCCGCAGGGTGCGGCCGAACACCACCGCCATCAATATATAGACGCCGGTCTGGTCCAGAAAGAACAGCAGCGGCACGCGGGCGGTGAGCCAGGGCCAGGCGCCGACCAGCAGGGCCGCCATCAGGGCCAGGCCCGTCAGGCCCAGCCAGCGCGCCGGCAGGCTCCACAGTCCCAGCACCAGGGCCGTGACCACCGGCGCCAGCGCCAGGGCTGCGCCCCAGCCGGAGGGTTCGCTCTGCCCGGCCGCCATGTGCGAGGCCACGGCCCAGGCCACCGCCACCAGGGCCGCTGCCAAGCCTTTGATCCAGGGCCAAATGGAAGAGGCCGCCGGCGGGGGCAGTTCGGTCGTCGAAGGGGGCATGGGGTGGGGGGGTGCGCGCCAGCAGGCGCCATACTGGACAGAGCGGTGATTTTACCGGGGGGGTGGCCTGTCCGCAGCCCCCGCTTCGCTACCTACAATGCCCGCCACCACCCCACCCACCCACCGATCACCGTGCCCATTCCTCCGCTTCGCGTCCAAGCCTTCACCGCCGTGTCGGCCCTGGGCGACGGCCAGGCGGCGATGCGGGACGCGATCGCGCAGGGTCGCAGCGGCCTGCGACCACTCGGACCGCACGACTTCGGCGCCAACCCGATGGCCGAGCCCCTGGACACCTGGGTCGGCCGCGTCGACGGGCTGGACCAACCCCTGCCGGCGCGCTGGGTGCACTGGGACTGCCGCAACAACCGCCTGGCCTGGCGGGGCCTGCAGGCGGACGGCTTTGTGGACGCGGTCGGCGCCGCGGTGCGGCGCCACGGGGCCGGCCGCGTGGCCCTGGTGCTCGGCTCGTCCACCGCCAGCATCGGCGCCACCGAGGACGCCTACCAGGCGCTCGACGCCACCGGCGTGTTCCCGCCCCAGTGCGCCAACCCGGCGTTGCACACCTTGCATTCGCTCACCGGTTTTGCCCAGGAGGCGCTGGGCCTGCAGGGGCCGGCGCTCACGGTGTCCACCGCCTGCTCGTCCAGCGCCAAGGCCTTTGCCGCCGCGGAGCGCCTGATCCGCCTGGGGCTGGCCGACGCGGCGGTGGTGGGAGGTGTCGACAGCCTGTGCGGCAGCGTGCTGTTCGGCTTCCATGCGCTGCAGCTGGTCTCGCCCGAACCCTGCCGGCCCTTCGACGAGGCGCGCCGGGGCATCAGCATCGGCGAAGCCGCGGCCTTTGCATTGCTCGAACGGGGCAGCGGCGGCCTGCAGCTGCTGGGCCACGGCGAGTCCAGCGACGCCCACCACCTGTCCGCCCCCGACCCCGACGGCGCGGGTGCCGAGGCCGCGCTGGACCAGGCGCTGGCCCGCGCGGGGCTGGGCGCCGGCGACATCGGCTTCGTGCACCTGCACGGCACCGCCACGCCCAAGAACGACGAGGTCGAGGCGCGGCTGATCGGGCGGCGCTTTTCCCCTGGCACGCCGGTCAGCTCCACCAAGGGCATGACCGGCCACACCCTGGGCGCGGCCGGCGCCCTGGGCGCGGTCTTCAGCCTGCTGGCGCTGGAGCACGGCCTGCTGCCCGGCACGGTAAACACCCGCGACCCCGAGGCGGGCATTCGGAGCCGCCTGCTGCTGGCGCCGCGGGAACAGCGGGTGCGCGCAGTGGCCAGCCACGCATTTGCCTTCGGCGGCAGCAACTGCGTGCTGGTGTTCGGTCGCGCCGACGGAGCGGATTCATGAGCCGGTTCAGCGCCCACATCGACGGCCTCGCGCTCTGGTCACCCACCCTGCCGGGCTGGACGGTCGCACGTTCCGCGCTGCGGGGCGAGGCCGCTCCGGCGGAACCGCCGCTGCCGATTCCACCGCCCAGCCAGCTGCCACCGGCCGAGCGGCGCCGGGCACCGCAGACCGTGGCGCTGGCGCTGGCCGCCGCCCACGAAGCGGTGTCCGCCTGTGGCCACGACCCCGCGCAACTGCTCGCGGTGTTTGCCTCGGCCCACGGCGACCTGCCCGTGATCGAGGAGCTGTGCCGCACCCTGGTGCACACGCCCACCCTGGTGTCGCCCACCCGGTTCCTGCACTCGATCCACAACGCGCCGGCCGGGTTCTGGAGCATGCTCACCCGCAACAGCCAGAGCAACACCGCGGTCAGCGGCGCCGCGCACAGCTTCGCCCACGGCCTGCTGGAAGCGCTGGTGCAGTGCCAGGCCGAGCAGCGGCCGGTGCTGTACGTGGCCTACGACACCGCCGCCGTCGGCGCCCTGACCAACACCACCCGCAGCCAGGGCGCACTGGCCGTGGCGCTGGTGCTGGCGCCGCAGGCCGGGCCGGCCCGCACCGCGCGGCTGGACTGGCAACTGCGCCCCGGCGCCACCGAGGCGCCGGCCGCCCGCAGCCCCGCCGCGCAGGCGCTGGGCCGCAACGCCATGGCGCCCGCCCTGCCCCTGTTCGAGGCCCTGGCCGCCGCGCAACCGGCGCGGCTGGTCTGGCCGCTGTCGGCCCACCAGTCGCTGGACCTGCTCATCGCCCCCTGAACCCCTCGGTTTCCCCGTTCCGCAGGCCGCCACAACGAAGCAATGCGGCGATACTGCCGCCATGAATCCGCAACACCCTCCCCGCGACGTCGTCATCCTCGGTGGTGGACTGGCCGGCCTGACGCTGGCCCTGCAGCTGCGCCAGCGCGAGCCCGACCTGGACATCCTGGTGCTGGAGCGCCGCGCAGGCCCGGCGCCCGAAGCCGCCCACAAGGTGGGTGAATCGACGGTCGAGGTCGGTGCGCACTACTTCGACAAGGTCGTGGGGCTGGGCGATCACCTGCGCGAGCGCCACCTGCGCAAGTTCGGTTTCCGCTTCTTCTTCTCCGAAGGCCGGCGCGACCTGGACCAGGTGACCGAGATCGGCGCCAGCCGCCACCTCTCCGTGCCCAGCTACCAGATCGACCGCGGCATCTTCGAGAACTTCCTGGTCGAAGAGGCCCGCCGCCGCGGCATCGAGGTGATCGAGGGCTCCATGGTGCGGCAGATCCACCTGGCCGAGTCGTCCGCCGACCCGGCCGCCCTGCACCGGGTGGGCTACTCGCTGGGCACATCGCCACACGAGGTGGACAGCCGCTGGGTGGTCGACGCCTGCGGTCGCGCCGGCCTGATCAAGCGCAAGCTCGGTCTGGCGGAGCCGAACAACCACGCCGCCCACGCGATCTGGTTCCGGATCAAGGACCGCATCGAGATCGACCGCTGGACCGACAACGCCGAGTGGCGCGGGCGCTGCGACCCGCCGGCGCGCTGGCTCTCGACCAACCACCTGGTCGGTGCGGGCTACTGGGTCTGGCTGATCCCGCTGTCTTCGGGCTCGCACTCGGTCGGCATCGTGGCCGACCCGGCGATCCACCCGCTGGACACCATGGACACCTTCGAGAAGGCCATGGACTGGTTCCAGACCTACCAGCCGCTGCTGTTCGACGAGCTGGACGGCAAGCGCCACCTGCTGCAGGACTTCGCCTTCTTCAAGCGCTTCTCCTACGGCTGCAAGCAGGTCTATTCGGCCGACCGCTGGGCGCTGACCGGCGAGGCCGGGCTGTTCCTCGACCCCTTCTATTCACCAGGCAGCGACTTCATCGCCATCAGCAACACCTACATCACCGAGCTGGTCAGCATGGACCGGCGCGGCGAGCGCCTGGGCGCGCGGGTGCAGGTGTTCGACCAGCTGCTGCACTCGTTCTACGAGAGCACGCTGGCGCTCTACCAGGACCAGTACCCGATCTTCGGCGACCCCGAGGTGCTGCCGGTCAAGGTGATCTGGGACTACACCTACTACTGGGGCGTGCTGGCGCAGTTCGTCTTCCACGACCGGCTGGCCGACCTGTCGTCGCTGGCCGCACTGCGCACCGAGCTGGCCCAGTGCCAGGCGCTCAACCGAGCGGTGCAGGACTTCCTGCGCGCCTGGTCGGTGGTCAGCGAGAAGCGCAACCCCGCGGTGATGCTGGACCAGGCCACCCTGCCCTGGTTCGCCGAACTCAACCGCAGCCTCAACGACACACTGGACGCCGCCGGCTTCGTGGCCCGCATCCGTGCGTCCAACGCCCAGTTGCACACGCTGGCCGGGCAGATCCTCGGTCGCGCCCTGGCCGACCATCCGGGGCTCGACACCGGCGCGCTGGGCCGGCTGGTGGCGCCCGACCCGGCCGCCAATGACCCGGCCCGCGCCCTGCTGCCGGGCCGGCTGCCCGAGCCGGTCGGCTGAGGGCGACGGACTATGATGCGGGGCTTCCGCCGGCACCCGCCCGGCGGCTTCCGCATTGCATTCCGAATCCCACGCCATGAACACACCGGTCCCGGGCAGCGTCAGCGCCCCTTCCTGCGATGTGCTGGTCATCGGCGGCGGCCCGGCCGGCTCCACGGTGGCCAGCCTGCTCGCCGAAAAAGGCCACCAGGTGGTGCTGCTCGAAAAGGCCCACCACCCGCGCTTTCACATCGGTGAATCGCTGCTGCCCGCCAACCTGCCGCTGTTCGAACAGATGGGCATTGCCGACGAGATCAAGGCCATCGGCATGCACAAGCCGGGTGCGGAGTTCGTCTCCATGGAGCACGGCCGCGCCCAGACCTTCTATTTCGCCGACGCCTGGGACAAGTCCATGCCCGCTGCCTACCAGGTGCGGCGCGCCGACTTCGACCACATCCTGTTCCGCCATGCGCGCAACAAGGGCGCTTTGGCGCTGGAGGGCGTCAAGGTCACCGGGGTTGAATTCCTGGACGGCGGCGGCGCCCATGTCAGCGCCATGGACGCGGATGACCAGGCGGTGCGCTGGCGCGCGCGCTTTGTGATCGACGCCTCCGGGCGCGACACCTTCCTGGCCAACCGCTTCCGCATCAAGCACCGCAACCCGCGCCACAACAGCTCGGCCCTCTACGCCCACTTCCACGGCGCCGACCGCGGTGAAGGAGAGGAAGAAGGCAACATCCGCATCTTCTGGTTCGCGCACGGCTGGTTCTGGTTCATCCCGCTGACCAACGGCACCACCAGCATCGGCATGGTCACCTGGCCGTACCACATGAAGTCCAAGGGCGCGCGCAGCCTGCAGGAGTTCATGATGGACAACATCGCCACCTGCCCGCCGCTGGCCGAGCGCCTGTCCATGGCCACGCAGGTGAGCCCGGTGGAAGCCACCGGCAACTTCTCTTACGTCTCCGAACGCAACCACGGCCAGAGCTACCTGATGCTCGGCGACGCCTATGCCTTCATCGACCCGGTGTTCTCCTCGGGTGTCTGGCTCGCCATGCACAGCGCGGTGGTGGGCGCCGACACCATCGACACCTGCCTGCGCCAGCCGCAGCGGGCCGCAGCCGCGCTCAAACGTTTCGACCGGGTGATGCGCCACGGGCCCAAGGAGTTCTCCTGGTTCATCTACCGCGTCACCAACCCGATCATGCGCGACTTCCTGATGGGTCCCAAGAACGTGTTCCGCGTCAAGGAAGCCATCCTGTCGGTGCTGGCGGGCGATGTGTTCGGCAAGACCCCGATCTGGCGCTCGATCCTCATATTCAAGGCGATGTACTACATCGCCAACATCACCCAGCCCCGACGCGCGTTCAGGGCCTGGCAGCGGCGCCGCTTCAACATCCGCAAGGTGGACGACCCCGCCATGTACAACGCATGAAGACCCTGCTCCGCCTCGCGTCCGCACCGGGTATGGCCGGCCTGCTCCTGGGCCTGGGTGCCACCGCCCCGGCCCAGGGCGCGGAAGACAAGCCGCTGTGGGAAGCCGGCGCCGGTGTGGCGGCGGTGAGCTTTCCGGCCTACCGCGGCTCGGACCAGCGCCAGGCCTTCGTGCTGCCGACGCCCTACTTCGTCTACCGCGGCGAGTTCCTCAAGGCCGACCGCGACGGCGTGCGCGCCGAGCTGTTCGATTCCGACCGCGCCGAGCTGACGGTCTCGGCCGCGTTGTCGCCGCCGGCGTCGAGTGAGGACATCCGGGCACGCGCCGGCATGCCCGACCTGCGCGCCAACTTCGAGGTCGGCCCGCAGCTGAACCTGACCCTGTGGCAGACCGAGGGCAAGGCACGCCAGCTCAAGCTGCTGCTGCCGCTGCGCGCGGCCTACACGCTGGAACGCAACCCGAAGAGCCTGGGCTGGGTGCTGCACCCCAAGCTCAACCTGGACCTCACCGACCTGTCCGGTCTGCCGGGCTGGAACGTGGGCCTGCAAGCCGGCCCGCTGTTCGGCGACCGCAAGCAGCACCAGTACTTCTACGGCGTCGATGCCGCCTACGCCACCGCCGACCGCGCGGCCTACCGGGCCGGCGCCGGCTTCGCCGGCATGCAGTACCTGATCGGCGTGTCCAAGCGCTTCGGCAGCCAGTGGGTGGGCGCCTTCCTGCGCTACGACAGCCTGCGCGGCGCGGCGTTCGAGGCCAGCCCGCTGGTGCGCACGCGAAACTACGTGGCCGGCGGTGTGGCGGTGTCCTGGGTCCTGGGCGAATCGAGCGAGCACGTACCGGTCGATGAATGACACGCTGCGGCCACGTGGTCCGCTGTGGACCCTGTACGAGCACCTGGCCATGCACCTCGGCCTGGGGGCCCTGGCGCTGCTCTGCCTGACCTGGCTGCCCTTTGCCATGCTGCTGCACCCGCTGCTGCCGCGGCCCGTGGGCCAGCGGCTGGGCCGGCGCGTGATCGCGGCGGGTTTCCGCTTCTACCTGGGTCTGCTGGAACGGCTGTGCGCCTGCCGCTTCGACCTGTCCGAAATCGAGGGCCTGCGCCATGAGCGCGGGCTGGTCATCGCCGCCAACCACCCCTCGCTGCTCGACGCGGTGATCCTGGTCTCGCAGCTGCCCGATGCGATCTGCGTGATGAAGGCCAGCCTGATGGACAACCCGCTGTTCGGCTCGGCCGCACGGCTGGCGCGCTATGTGCGCAACGACGGCATCCTGCAGATCATCGCGGGGGGCTGCGAAGCGCTGCAGCAGGGCACCCACCTGGTGCTGTTCCCCGAGGGCAGCCGCACCGTGCACTTCCCGGTCGACCCGCTGCAGCCGACCACGGGCATGATCGCCCGGCGCGCCGGTGCCCCGGTGCAGACCGTGCTGCTGGACTTTTCCACCGCCTATCTGGGCAAGGCCTGGCCGCTGCTGCGCCCGCCGGTGCTGCCGCTGACCGTGAAGGCCCGCCTAGGCCGGCGCTTCGACGCCCCCACCGACCACATGGCCTTCACCACCGAGCTGGAGGCCTATTTCCGCCGCGAGGTCCAAGCGCCCGCCGCCCCAACCGCATGACCGCTTCTCCTTCGAGCACCCACCTGGTCCTGATCCCCAGCTACAACCCCGGCCCGGGCGTGCTGGACACCGTGCGCCAGGCCCGCGCGCAATGGACACCCGTGTGGGTCGTCGTCGACGGCAGCACCGACGGCACCGACCGGCTGCTGCAGGCCGAAGCCGCCCGCGACCCCGGGCTGCGCGTCATCGTGCTACCCCACAACCAGGGCAAGGGTTCGGCCGTGCTCGCCGGCATCGAACAGGCCGCGCGTGAGGGCTTCACCCACGCACTGACCATGGACTCCGACGGCCAGCACCCGGCCGACCTGATCCCCACCTTCATGGCCGCCTCGCAGCGCGACCCGGGCACCATGGTGCTGGGCAAGCCGGTGTTCGGCCCCGAGGCCCCGGCCCTGCGCGTCAACGGCCGCAAGGTCTCCAACGGCTGGGCCAACCTGGAAACGCTGTGGATGGGCGTGGGCGATTCGCTCTACGGCTTCCGCGTCTACCCCATCGCGCCGCTGGCGAAGATCATGCGCGGCAACCGCTTCATGCGCCGCTTCGACTTCGACCCCGAGGCCGTGGTGCGGCTGTGCTGGGCCGGCGTGCGGCCGGTCAACATCGATGCGCCGGTGCGCTACCTCAGCGCCGAAGAAGGCGGCGTCTCCCATTTCAAATACCTGCGCGACAACACCCTGCTGACCTGGATGCACACCCGCCTCTTCATCGGCTTCGTGCTGCGGCTGCCCCTGCTGGTCTGGCGGCGTCTTTTTGGATCGGATCACTGACATGAACAACCCCAGCCAGGGCAAAGGCGCCCTCAAGGACGACCCGCGCCTGCGTCCCTATTTCAAGAGCGAAGGCGAGCGCCGCGCGCTCACCCAGACCATGTTCAACCAGGCGGCCGGCGGCTACGACAGCGCCGAGAGCCTGACCGCCCTGGGCAGTGGCGCCTGGTACCGGCGCGACGTGCTCAAGCGCAACGGCCTGTCCGCCGGCATGACGCTGGTGGACGTGGCGGCCGGCACCGGCCTGGTGACGGTGGCCGGGGTCGAGCTGGTCGGCCCGACGGGCCGGGTGATCGCGGTCGACCCCTCGCCCGGCATGCTGGCCGAGCTGCGCAAGAAGGTGTCGGTGGAGACCATCGAGGCCTTCGGCGAGGCCATTCCCCTGCCCGACGCGCAGGCCGACTTCGTGTCCATGGGCTATGCCCTGCGCCACGTGGACGACCTGAACAAGGTGCTGTCCGAGTACCTGCGCGTGCTCAAACCGGGCGGCAAGGTCTGCATCATGGAAATCAGCCGCCCGCGCGGGCGCCTGCTGCGCGGCCTGCTGCGCTTCCACATCTCGGTGCTGGTGCCGCTGATGGCGCGGCTCACCGGCCGGCACGCCGACGTGCAGAAGCTCTGGGCCTACTACGGCGACACCATCGAGGCGGCGCTGGACCCCGAGACCATCATGGACGCGCTGCGGCGCGCCGGCTTTGCCGATGTGGGCTGCTCGGTGTCGCTGGGCATCTTCCGCGAGTACACCGGGGTGCGGCCAGCGTGAACACCACCGAGATCTTCCTGATCGCGATGCTGATCATCTTCAGCCTGCCCTGGCTGGTCTGGAGAGTCTTCAACACCGACTACTTCGCGCCGCTGGTGGTGGTGCAGATCATCATGGGCATCCTGCTGGGGCCCGGGGTGCTGGGCAAGTGGTCGCCCGAGTACTACCAGTTCGTGTTCACGCCCGTAGTGGTGCAGTCGCTCAACGGCATCGCCTGGTGGGCGGTCATGCTGTTCGTGATGATCGCCGGCGTCGAACTGGACCTGGCCCAGGCCTGGAAGCACCGGCGCGAGAGCGGCATCACCGCCGGACTGGCGCTGGGTGTGCCGCTGCTGCTGGGCTGCGGGGCCGCGGTGGTGCTGCTGCAGTTTCCGGGCTGGATGGGGCCGCTGGCGCAGAACTGGCAGTTCATCACCGGCGTGGGCATGGCCTGCGCGGTCACCGCGCTGCCGATCCTGATCCTGCTGATGGAGAAGCTGGAGATCCTGCGCCACCCGCTGGGCCAGCGCATCCTGCGCTACGCCAGCCTGGACGACATCGCGATCTGGGGCGTGCTGGCGCTGATCCTGATGGACTGGAGCCGCATCGGCAAGCAGGTGGTCTTCCTGATCGCCTTTGTGGTGCTGGGCTGGGGCTTCCGGCGCCTGATGGCCTGGCTGCAGGAGCGCGACCGCTGGTACGTGGCACTGATCTGGCTCGCGGCCTGCGGTTTCGGTGCCGACTGGGCCGGCCTGCACTACATGGTGGGCGCCTTCCTGGCCGGCGCCATCATGGACGCGCACTGGTTCAACCAGGACAGGCTCGACCAGCTGCGCCACCACGTGCTGCTGGTGATGATGCCGGTGTTCTTCCTTTCCACCGGCCTGCGCACCAACTGGGCTGTCGGCGGCGCCGAGGTGTTCGCCGCGGCGGCGCTGCTGCTGATCGTTTCCGTGGCGGGCAAGCTGATCGGAGTGCGCATCGCGGGCCGCGTGCTGGGCTGGGGCCCGGGCGAGGCCAGCGTCATCGGCTGGCTGCTGCAGACCAAGGCGCTGATCATGATCATCTTCGTCAACATCCTGCTGGACAAGCAGGTCATCACCAGCGAGACCTTCACCGCCCTGCTGCTGATGGCGGTGGCCAGCACCATGCTGACGGTGCCGATGGTGGCGCCGCGCGTGCGGTTCAAACCGTAACCAAATAGTGCACGCCTGGGACCGAGCCCAAGCGTTTTGGCGCTAGCATTTCCCGCTGTCGGACCCGATCCGACGCACAGGCGACCTGTGGACCACCACGGGCGCCAGGGAGCCGACCATCCAAACACACCACCAAGCTGCATCGGGCATCCGCCCCGACCGTGCATGGACGCCGCCTGCGGACCGCCCGTGCAAGGCTTCGCCTTGCCCTCACCACCCCCACACGAATCCGAAAGCCCCCGGCTTCTGCACACCACGCGCTGGCTACTTCACCTTCTGATCGGGATGTCAAAGAAGCATTTGGACGTCAGGACCATCCACCCAGACAACTCCCCGCCAAAGGTGCACGGAGGGCGCCCTAGCGCCCGCGCAGCACGCGCGTGAGGCCGCAATCGCGCACTCATCTTCCAGCTCTTTCTTAACCTGAGATCTGAGACATGAACATTCCAAATCGTTACGAACAGTCCATAGATGGCCTGCGGCGGGTTGCGCTCGCCGGGATGGCGGCGTGCGCCTTGATGCTCTCTGCCTGCACCGCCATCGAGAAGGCTGGATATGCCAGCGACATCGACAAGAGCCGTGCCGTGCTGCTTCACCACGTCAAAACTTTGCAGGCGGCGGGCGACCCGCTGGGCGACTACTTCTACGCCTTGGGCAACTCGGACGGCTGGATCAAGGACGTGCAGGGCGACGAAGCCATCACAGAGCTGTTCCGCCAGGCGGCGGCCAAAGGGTCGATGGACGCGAAGATTCTGCTGGCCCTGCAGAAGGCGACGAGCGAGCCGGTGCCGGGCAGGCTGGACAAAGCCAAAGGGCCGCGCGGAAATGTTCCGGCCTGGGAAGCAGGTCTCGCCGAGTTGCTGCCCTTGTTGCAGCAGCAGTGCTACGTGCGACGGCTGGTTGTCGGCAGCGGGAGGGAACTGACCACGGCGCAGCGGCCGTATGTAGCGACGTATGCAGTGGCTGGCGATATTTGGTACCACTTTCGGGACGGTCGCCATATTCAAGACGCTCAAGGAAAGTGGGTCAAGATTCTTGACAAGGATCCGGTTCGGGAAAAGCTTTGGGATGACTTGCACAAGAACTGCAAGGAGCCTGCTGACTTGTGGCTGGACAGTCTCTACACGAAGTAAACAGGAGGATGGAGCGTGAGCGAACAACACAAAAAGCCACCCGGCCCACCCGAGAACCCATGGAACCGCCTGGACGCCAAAGTCGGGTTGCATCTGGCGTTCTGGGCCTATCCACACAAAGACGTGAAGGCGGCCGAGGAGATTGCCAAGTACCCCTCACCGTGGAAGCACTCGGAGCCAGGTGAGCATCTACCATCGGAATGGCCTACACCAGTCAAGAACGGCCAAGGCCGCCTGCTCAATGAAGGCTGGAACACCCAGCACAACGCCGACGGCAAGCTGGAGAACCAGTTCATGGTCTCTATCAACGCCGAAACCCATCAAATCAGCTTCGACTTCAAAGGCTCGGACGCCTGGAGCAACTGGAAGAGCGACTTGGGCAACGCCGGGGCCAGCGAGTTCGCCAAGATTCAAGCCAAGGCCCAGGCCGCGTACGACTACCTGAGTCAGCACCCCGAATACAAGCACTACCACTTCTCCGCCACCGGCCACAGCCTGGGTGGCGGCATGGCGCAGAGCTTCGCGCTGAAGAACAACATCGACGTGGCGGTCTACAACAGCCTGCCCATCGCGCGCGACACCCGCAACGGCGACTACTTCAAGGACATCGGTGGTTACGAGGCGGCCCTCGCTCGTTACAAGGCCAGTGGCCGCGTGGTGCACGACGTGCGCACCCCCAACGACATCGCAACCTACACCTACGACGGTGTGATGGGCAACCACTACCTGAGCGAGCGCACCGGTCAGCCACACACGGTGCTGCCAGGCTCCGCCGTTCCCACGCTCCTCAAGACAGCGCTGATGCTGAGCAAGGTCGGCACCCTGCCGGCGACTGCGCTCATGGGCAAGGACCACACCATGGGTGCGGTGGTCGATGGCCAGCAGGGCCTGAGCGTCGGATCCGACGGGCGCTACCGCATCCCCGAAGGCCAGATCGGCTTCTCCGAGATTCCCGCGCAGGCCAGGGGGCGCTTCGCATTGCTTAGTGCTTCACCCGTGACCAAGGTCGGCCAGATGGCCAGCGCCGACGAGAGTTCGCCCTGGAACCGTTACCAGATCGAGCGCGAAGACGGCAGCCGCCAGTGGCTCAGCTGCAACCCGCAAACGGGCGCGGTCGAGATTGAGCACTACGGCGCTGATGGCCAACGCAGCCGCATCGAGCTCAACCCCCGGCTGGGGAAGGAGGCTGTGTTCACCGAACTGGATGCCGAGGGACGGCCGGTGCGCAGCGAAAAGGTGGCGATGAGCGAGCCCGAAGCGCAGCGCACACAACTGGCCGAGGCGGTGGGAGAGAAGCGCGAAGCGCTCACGCCCAGCGCGCAGCAAAGGGCGCATGCCGAGCGGTTCCAGGAACAGCTGGGCGCGCGGTTGCGCGCGCTGGGGATGAGCGACAAACAGCTACAGACCCTGACTGCTGCCGCGGTGAAGGAATCCACTCGCCACGGCGCACAAGGTGAGGTCGTCCAATTCCTGCTGAGCAAAGACGCCAGCAGCATTGCCATTCGCCAGAACAGCCCGCCTCTGCGCGAAATCAGCGTGGCCGACGCCTTGGGCCAGAGTGCGCAGACACATTGGCAGGAAGCCGTGGCCATGAAGCCCTCCATGCAGGATGCGGCTTCCGTATCCCCAACCCCATCCCCGCAAGCCAGGCCAGAGGCCGCAATCGCTCGCGGATGAATTTTTTTGTCAACCACACCAAGGAGGAAGTCATGAACACGTCAAAAACCACCCATCGGAACCCCATCACCCGCCGGAGGTGGGGCCAATGGGCATTGGCAGCAGCGGCAGGTGTTGGGCTGGCGGCTTGTGGCGGTGGTGGTGGGGGCAGCGATGACTCATCAACGCTTCGAGAAGCCTTTGACCGCCTCCAGTCGGGAATGACGAAGAAGCAGGTTTATGAATTGGTTGGGAAAGTTCCGTCCGCCATTGCCAATGAGCATTACATATACAACGAAGGGTCGGAGCGCCTTTTTATTAGCTTTTTCACCGATAGCTCAAAGACATCGGAACAATATCCTCTTCTGGATGCAACTTGGAGCATTATTGGCGGACAAAGCATTACGCGGAGCTACGCATGAAAAGAAACACCTCTTTTACCAAGATCATCATCGGATTTTTGATCAATCTTTTTTTGATTTCGGCACATGCCCAATGGGCCGTACATGACGAATCTGCTGTGCAGCAGTTAATAAATATTAACCGGGTTGGTAGGTTGACAAACGCTCAAGACGCCGAACTCCAAAAAGACCTCGTAGCCACCAGCAGGGCCTTTCAAGAACTCGAAATCGCTGGCACAGAAAAAGAGAAGTACATCAAAACCTTGGCCAGCTGCGGCGAGCGCAAAGTCAATGCCAAGTACTTTGATGCCTGCATCGGTAGGCGAAAGCTGGCCATCAATTCCTTGATGCAGTACGACATTCATCTGGACAAGATGAACAAGCACCTGGAGGCCATCAAAAAGCTGCTGGACGATTCGCGCGGTGTCAGCACCGAAGCCGGCCGACTCCAGCGCTTCCAGACCGAAATCCAGGGCCGTCAGGCCCTGATGCTCGGCGAGGCGGCGCGCATGCAGGGGCTGATGCAGGCCTACAAACAGCGCGATGAGCTGTATGCGGTGCAGATGAACGAGGCGCGGGAGTCCACGGTGAGCAAGCCTCCTGTGAACGACGAGGCAGGGGCCGAGCGGCCCGCCGCCAGGGCGCCCACCTTCCGGGTCATCAATATGAACAGCCCATTTGAGAATCAATAAACAGGGGCGACAACGCCCGGGGGAGGAAGCATGGCAGATTGCACTGCGCTGGACGCAGCCAACTTCATCAGCAGCTTCGTGGAGCAGGCGGAGGTGTTCTCCGGCTTGCCCACGCATTACCAGGACGCGTTGAACGACGCGTCTTTCTATTGCCGCTTGCGCGAGTACGTGATCGAGGACCAGTTGCAGGGCATCTACCAGCATGGGGCTGCCCGCGAGCTGGCCAAGGTGATTGGCGTGATGTCGTCGATCTTCGTCACGATGTGGGTCATGGTGCAGGGGTTCAAGATCATCAACGGCACGATGCGCACGCCCATCCTGGAACTCGGTTTCCAGGCGGCCAAGATCGTGCTGATCCTGTCCTTGATCTCTCTGACGCTGGCCAACACCCCTTGGATCACCGAGCAGGTGACGGGCTTCCAGGAGGCCATCGCCTACTTCCTGACCGGCACAAGCACACCTATCGACGATCTGATCGACTTCAACATCGCTGCGACGGCGCTGATTGATCTTGTCGTGCAGGACGTAACGGGCAAGGGCCTGGGCAACGCCGCCACCCTGGGCGGCAGCAACACGCTCACCGCGGGCTGGCTGGGTCAGGGCGGCCCAGCAGTCGCCGCGGCGTCACTGCTGCTGATGGCGCGGGTGGCGATTGTGTTCGGCATCATGCTCTCGCCGGTGTTTCTGTTCTTCATCCTGTTCGAGAAAACCAACGCGCTGTTCTGGCAGTGGGTGAAGTACCTGCTGTCGATCTTCTTTGCGATGGCGGCGCTGAGCATCGTCGCCGTGATTGCGCTGCAGGCGATGTCGCAATACGGTTTCCGGGTCTTCCTGTCGATGCTGGTGAACCAGATGGACCCGGGAACGTTGCGAGCGATCCTGGTGTCGGTGCTCACGGAAAACCTCAGCGGCGCGGATGCGTCCATCGACGTGGGCGGCGGCCTGACCCGTCTGGCGATGATGGGGGCCTTCTTCACTGCCCTGATCGCCGCGGTGCCCGTCATCGTCATGACGTATTTCGGCGCCGCCATGCATCTCGCGGCACAGGGCATGAATGCCATGACAAAACCAGGGGGCGGTGCCGGAGCCCCCACGGCCAGCGCAAGCCCATCAGGCACGGCCTTGCAACACACCAACCACGAGCAGCGGTTAGAACAAGGCCAGTACGGCCCTTCGGCCCATGCGACATCGGCGGCGCCTTCGCTCACGGCTGGCAATCAGACCCTCAACTACCAGGCCATGCAACACATCGGCGCTCAACAGGCGGCAACGGCACAACGTTTTGGCGATGGCTCCCCCGCCATCGGACAGCGCTCGGTGCTCGGCATGGCCAACGACACACGATTCCAGAGTGGCTTGCCGCACAGCCAGGCTCTGCCAAACAACTCGACCGCAGCGCAAAGAGGGATGGCGAAGAACAGCACCCCAAGCCACGTCGCATCGACCGCTCAGGACACCTACGCCGCCAACCCGTCGTCAGCCACGCACCAGGCAACGACGACCTTGCCCCCCGACCACCCGGAGGCCACGCCGGTATACGCCGTGCCGCCTCCCGGCGTCCGCCCTCCGGGGCAGCCCGTGATCGAGATGGCCGCCCGGGAAGTGCCGCGTTCCACGCAGCCCATGCCGGTCCGCCCGGGTGCCTCCCAGTTCATCAAACGCCCTGAGCCGCGGTAGCCCGAGCGCTCTCAAGCCACGCTGGTCAGCTGCGCGCGCAGCCCACGCGCTCGACGCTGATCGCCCCCATCACCGACACGCCGCGCCCGGCGTTGTCGCCGAACACCGAGGTGCCCGAGGTGGCCGAGGAGATGTGGGCGTCGCAGTGCAGCCTGATGCGCAGCCCGCCGCCCACGTTGACCGCCGCGCGCAGGCAGTACCAGCCGTTGGGGTTGAGCAGTTCCATCTCGCTCTCGCCCAGCACGTTCACGCCCGGCTGCACGACCACGAGGACGGGAAAGTCGGTGACCTCGCGGTCGGCCACCGACGAGCCGCGCCCCAGCACCCGCACCGCGCCCGACACCGTGCGCAGCGGCGGCGTGTCGGTGAACGGGTGCTGGCTGCCCCAGGCCCGCATACAGGCCTGGGCGGCACTCTGCACGGTGTCCGTCTCCTGGGCGTGGGCCGAGGTGGCCGACACCCATGCCGACAGGGCCAGCACACAGGCTGTGACAGGCAAGGACAGGAAACGCTGCTTCATGGCTCGGACACTCCTTGGATGCTTCAGATCATCGCGCCATTGATCGAAATCACCTGTCCCGAAATGTAGCCAGCCTGGTCCGAGGCGAGGAAGGCCACCAGGTGCGCCACCTCGGCCGGCTGGCCGACGCGCTGCATCGGCACCATGCGCTTGACGGCGTCGGCGTCGAAGCTGCCTTCGATCATGCCGGTGGCGATCAGGCCGGGTGCGACCACGTTGACCGTCACGCCGCGACTGGCCAGCTCCAGCGCCAGCGACTTGCTCGCCGCGTGCAGCGCGCCCTTGGCGGCCGAGTAGTTGACCTGCCCGCGGTTGCCGGCCACCGCCGCCACCGAGGACACGCTGACGATGCGGCCCCAGCGGGTGCGCATCATCGGCATGGTCAACGGCTGGGTGACGTTGAAGAAGCCGTTGAGGGACACGTCCAGCACCCGGTCCCACTGCTCGCCGGTCATGCCGGGGAACACCGCGTCGTCGTGGATGCCGGCGTTGTTGACCAGGATCTGGACCGGCGCGACCTCGACCAGCGCCTCCAGCACCGCGGCGGTGGCGGCGCGGTCGGTGATGTCGAAGGCCACGGCCTCGGCGCTGCCGCCGGCCGCGTTGATCTTTTCAGCCAGGGCCTGGGCTTTTTCAAGACCGCGGTTGGCGTGCACGATGACGTGGTGGCCGTCGGCCGCGAGGCGCTCGCAGATGGCGGCGCCGATACCGCCACTGCCACCGGTGACGAGGGCGCGGCGGCGTTTGCTGTCTGTGTTCATAGGGACTGGGCATCGAGCACCACGGAGGCGCGGCCGTCGAGCAGGCAGCGCTCGCCGCAGTGGAGGGTGAACTGGTAGAGGATCAGGCGCGCGTCACCCGACAGGCGCTCGGCCGTGATGGTGAGCGGGCCACCCACGTCGTCGAGACGGTCGGTGTGCAGGCTCAGACCGCGCACGCTGGTGAGGTAGCCCTGTGTGGGGGCCGCGTCGCTCGGTGCCAGCAGCGCGCCGTGCACCGCCATGGCCTGCGCCGCGTACTCGACGCCGATAGCCGCGCCCAGGCGGCCCGCATCGCGCAGCGGATTCGCCGGATCGGTGTGGCTGACCGCCTCGCAGACAATGCGCTGTTCGCTCCATTCGAGCACGCGGTCCAGCAGGCACATGCTGCCCTGGTGCGGGATGTGGGCCGCGATCCAGCCGTGGTCCAGCGGCGCGCTCAGCACGGCCGCCACCCCACCCGCAGCTGCATGGGCGCGAGGTAGTCCAGGACCACCTCGCCGCCCTGCCCGGCCGCCACGCGGCGCAGCAGCGGCAGCGCGCGCATCGCGGGGATGGACGTGCGCAGCGCCTCCAGCGAGGCCCCGGGCATCGGCTCGGCGGCCTCGGTGGTCGGCGCCACGGTGAGCACGCCCAGCGCGCCCTCGGCCTCTGGCGAGAGCAGCAGCGCCACGGCGCCGCAGTCGGGCGTGTCGCGCTTGGCGCGCAGCGGCTCGGGGTACTCGCTGTCGTAGGCGATCAGCAGCACCGGCTGGCCATCCACCGCCACCTGCGCCAGCGCGTCCAGCAGGCCCGCGCCGAAGCTGGCGTCGTAGGCGCCGATCACCTGACACGGTGCCATCGCGCGGGTGGCGATGCCCCAGTAGCCGGCGGCCGCGTTGTGCACCGAGTTGTGGAAGCGCGTGGGCGAGATCTGGCGGTCCTCGCCCGCCAGCTGTTCGCACAGCGCGTGGCAGTTGTGGCCGTCGGCGCCGGAGGCGGAGAACACGGTCGCCAGCGTCGACGCGTCGGCCCCGGCCTGCTTCACCGCTTCAAGGCCCACACCCAGCGACAGCTTGATGACGCGGCTGGCACGGCGGCGTTCGGCCGGCGGCAACAGCTCGGGCACGGGCAGCACGGTGGGGGCCGGCGTGTGGGGCTGCTCACCGCGCAGCACGGCGGCGGCGCTGGCCCAGTCGGTCAACCCGGGGGCGATCAGGCCGATGCCGGTGACGAAAGCTTGCAGTGGTTGCATGGTCGTGCGGTTCATGCTGCGACTCCCAGCACCAGGCTGCAGTTGCTGCCGCCAAAACCGAACGAGTTGCTCAACGCATGGCGCAGCGGTCGGTCTTCACCCCGCAACTGGTAGCGGATCGGGATCGATGGGTCGAGCGAGCCGGTGCCCGGGCTGCCGGGCAGGCGGCCATCGGTGAGCGCCATGGCACAGATCAGGGCTTCGATCGCACCGGCCGCGCCCAGCGTGTGGCCCATGTAGCCCTTGGTGGAGTTGCCCGGCACGGTGTCGCCGAACAGCGCGGACACCGCCTTGCCCTCGGCCGCGTCGTTGGCGGGCGTGGCGGTGCCGTGCAGGTTGATGTAGTGAATGTCGCCGGGTGTGAGGCCGGCCGAGCGCAGCGCGGCTTCCATCGCCAGCCGCGCGCCCAGGCCCTCGGGGTGCGGCGAGGACATGTGGTACGCGTCGCTCGATTCGCCCACACCCAGCAGCATCACCGTGCCCGAAGCGGGCGAAGCGTTTCGCTCCAGCAGGGCGAAGGCAGCGCCCTCGCCGATGGAGATGCCGTCGCGCGATGCGTCGTAGGGCCGGCAGGGGTTCTTCGACGTGAGCTGCAGCGAGGCGAAGCCGTAGAGCGTGGTCAGGCACAGCGTGTCGACACCGCCGACGACAGCCGCGTCGATCGTGCCCAGCGCGAGCTGGCGCGCGGCGGCGGCAAACACCTTGGCGCTGGACGAGCAGGCGGTGGAGATCGCCATCGCCATGCCGGTGAGGCCGAAGTGGTCGCGCGTGAACTCGGCCAGCGAGAACGCGTTGTGCGTGGTGCGGTAGTGGAAGTCGTCGGGCAGTGCGCCGGTGGCGGGGTCGCGGCGGCGGTAGGCCAGCTCGGTCTGCAGGATGCCGGCGGTGCTGGTGCCCAGGAACACGCCCACGCGGTCCGCGCCGTAACGGGCGGCGGCCTCGCGCACGCGGTCGCCGAAGCCGTCGGTCTCCAGACCCATCAGGGTCAGGCGGTTGTTGCGGCAGTCATAACGCGCGAGCGCCTCGGGCAGGCGCTGGTCGTCGACGCCGGCGACCTCGCCGATCCAGGTGTCGAGCCGCACCGTCTCGAAGGTGCATGGCGCCAGCGCCGAACGTTCGGCGCGCAGGGCCTCGCGGGTGGCGTCGATCCCGCGGCCGAGGCAGGTGGTGAGGGTGTAGGCGGAAAGCGCGAGCGGGGTCATGGGGCGCAGTGTAGGAAAACCGCCGTCAGCCGTGCTTGCGGCAGACCAGCATGACATTGGCGAAGGGCTTGCCCTCGCTCATCGGGGCAGACTCCACGTCGAAGCCGAGGTCCGTCAGCAGCGCGGTCCAGTCGGCCAGCGAGCGGCAGTACAGCTGCGGCAGCCGGTGGCCGCGGGCAAAGGTGACCACGTGGTCGACCCAGTTGGAGATGTGGAACGGCAGGCCGGCGCTGGCGTCGCCGATGCGGGTCAGGAACAGGCCGCCTTCGGGCAGTGCGGCGTGGATGCGCTTGAGCACCTTGGTCTGCTGGGCATGGTCGAAGTAGTGCAGCGCATCGAGAATCGTGACCGCGTCGACCTGGCCGAAGTCGACCGCGTTCATGTCGCCCTGCTCCACCCGCACCACCGGGTGGTCGCGGCCGAAGGTGTGGGCTGCGCGGTCGACGTCGTTCTGCATCAGCTCGACGCCCCGCATGCTGCGGAACCGGGGCGGCGCCGGCCAGTCGGCCTGCCACTGCCCCTGTTCGTGGAGCCGGCGGGCCGCCAGCAGCCACGCGAAGAGGCTGCCCTGGCCGCAGCCGAGGTCCAGCAGGCGGCCACCGGCCGGCAGCAGCCCGCGCCGCAGCATCTCGCGAAAGATCGGGTCGGTGCCCAGCTTGCCGCGGGCGTAGTGGTGGGCGAACGGCCCTCCGGAACGGAAGCCCTTGGTGGCCTCATCCAGCAGCAGAGGAAAGAAGGTCTGGCTCATTGCAGGGATTGTTGCAGGGTCACCGGCCGCAGCCGCTGCGCCCCCAGGGACTGCAGCAGCACCGGCAGGGTCGAGAGGATGACGGGCAGGCCGTCGGGCGTGAGCGCGGCGTGCCCGTCGTGCATCAGGAGGATGTCGCCAGCGCCCAGTCCGCGGGTCAGCCGCGCCAGCACCCGCTCCGGCCGGCCGTCGCGCGTGTCGTAGGGGCGCCGCGTCCAGGCCGCCAGCCGCAGGTCCAGCGACGCCAGCACCGGGTCGAGGAAGGGGTTGCGCAGCCCGGCGGTGGGCCGGAAAAACAGCGGCGCCTGGCCGGTGATGTCGGCCAGCGTGGCCTGTGCGGCAGCGATGTCGGCGCGCATGCGGCCAGGCCCGAACAGCGAGAACGCGTTGGAGTGCGAATCACCGTGGTTCTCCACCCTGTGGCCGCGCGCCACGATCTCGCGGCACAGCGCCGGGTGCAGACGGGCGCGCCAGCCGATGCAGAAAAAGGTGGCTCTGGCCTCCGCGGCATCCAGCAGGTCCAGCACCTGCGGCGTCACCTTCGGATCGGGCCCGTCGTCGATGGTCAGCGCAACCTCGCCGCGCGCCTGGGCGGCGGCCGGCAGGCGGGTCAGATTAGGACCCAGCAAGGTAGTCCGCGGCAGCAGGCCGGCGGTGGTGATCACCGCGTGGTTGGCCGCCACCGCACCCAGCACCCAGGGCCAGGACGAAGGGTCGACCACCGCACCCACCGCCGCGCCCGCGTGCAGCGCGGCAGACGCCTTTAGAAAAGGGGAAGGCGACCAGCGTCTGCTCATGCCTGGGCGTCGAAGTGGCCGGCGTCCAGGAAGCGCCGCCACAGTGGCAGCCAGGCGGACCAGTCGTGGTCGCCCGGCAGCACTTCGCAGCGCGGCAGTGGCAGGTGCTGCGCGAGCAGCGACATGCCGTCGGCGAACCGGTCCCGGTCGCCGTAGCCCATGAACATCGGCACCGCCGGCGGGGGCGATTGCAGCCAGTGCCACAGGCGCACGTCCGGGTCGCTCATCTGGTCGTCGGTCGCGATCCAGCTCGCCAGGCCACCGGCGCGCACGATGGCGTTGGTGGTGAGGCGCCCGCCCGCATAGGGCGCGAGCAGGCACAGACCGTTCACCGCGCCCACCTGCCCCGCCCAGCAGGACAGCGCCAGTTGCCCGCCACGCGAGATGCCGCCCAGCCACACGCGCCGGTAGGTATTGCGTGCGGGTGCCAGCCACTCGTCTTCGAGCCGCCGCAGCGCGATCCGGTTGTCGGCTCCCTCGGCGTGCAGGTCGGGCGCCACCAGGTCCAGCGCCAGCCGGCGCTTCGCCAGCTCGTCGAACAGGCCGGCCTGCACCATGTGCTGCGGCGTCATCAGCGCCCCGGGCAGCATCAGCAGCAGGGTGTCTGCCCCCTGGAGCAGGCGCTCGGTCGGGTTCACGCCGCGGCCCCGCTCGGCGGGTGAGCCGGCTTCGGGTACACCAGCACGGCCGACAGCACCAGCGCCAGCAGCGCCCCCGGACCGACGGTGATGCCCACAGCCTGCAGCACCGGCACGCTCGAACTGGCGAGCGTGCCGAAGCCGATCACCGTGGTCAGCACCGCCACCCCCATCGACAGCAGGGTGGCCGGGTCCAGCGGTTCGCCGTCTCCGGGGTGGTCGAGGAACAGGGCGTAGTTGGAGCCGACCGCAAAGATCAGCAGCAGGCCCACCAGGTGCAGCAGGTGCAGCCTGACACCCGCGAGATTCAGCATCACCATCACCAGGCCCACGGCGAGCGCCAGCGTGAACAGCACCCGGGCCAGCCGCAGCACCGAGCGCAGCGAGACCGCAAGCAGCAGCGCGATGGCCAGCACCCCCAGCAGGGACAGCTCGACCGCCTCGTCGACATAGGTGGCGTACAGACCCTCGAACTCGGTCTTGAGGTCGACGAACAGCGCGCCACTGCCCGCCAGCGCCTGCTCCACCGGCTGGGCCGGGATGGCGGCATCGGGGACGCCCGGCGCCGGGCGCAGCGGCAGCATCACGGTCCAGTGCCCGTCCTTGCCGTGGATCAGCAGGGAGTCCACCGCCAGCGCCAGGGCGCTGCCGTCGAGGTCGGCACGGGTCATCGGCCCGGCGGCGCGCGCCGCCTCGGTGTCGGCGATGAAGGGTTCGAGCCGCGCCGCGGACAGCGGGGCATCCACCAGCGCCCGCTGCAGGCGCTCGCGCAGCACCTCGGCCGGCGGCAGACTGGCCAGGCGCTGCTGCTGCAGCTGCGCGCTGGGCAGGAAGCGGGCGGGCGAGTCGTAGCCGCCGATGACGCCCTGCTCCACCAGCGCGTCCAACCGCTGCCCGGCCTTCTCGGCCGCCTGCAGGGCCGCTTCCTGGCTGTCGGCGCTGACCGTCACCAGGTAGCGCGCGTCGGGCGCCGCGAGGTCGGAGCGCATGCGCGCGTCGGCGTTTGCCTCGTCCGCGGTGACCGAGGACAGCGCGGACAGGTTGGCGCTCCAGAGCGAATCGCGCTGGACCCATAGGTAGGCCGCCACGACCACCGCCAGCCCCACCATCGCCCAGCGCAGGTGGTGCGCCCGGCCGAGCAGCGCCATCCAGCGCCGCACCCAGACCTCGTGTGCCGGCACGCGCAGGCCGGGCCCGGTCAGCGAAGGCAGCACGAAGCGCGTGACCAGCGCCGCCGTGACGACGCCCGAGAGCGCGTACAGACCCAGCTGGGCCAGCCCCGGGAAGCCCGAGAACAGCAGCGCGCCGAAGCCGATAGCGGTCGTCATCACGCCCAGCCGGATCGTCGGCCAGAACACCCGGCGCCACTGGTCCACGCCCTGGTGGCCGGCCTGAACAAAGTAGTAGATGGCGTAGTCCACCGCCTCGCCGATCAGCGCCGAACCGAAGCCCACCGTGACCCCGAACACCGTGCCGTGCACCAGGCTGACCATGGCGATGCCGGCCAGCGTGCCGCTGAGCACCGGGATCAGGCCCAGGGCCAGCAGCTTGAACGAACGGTAGACCCAGAACAGCACCAGCCAGATGGCGATCGAACTCATCAGCGACAGGCGCTTGGCCTCGCTCTTGATGGTCTCGCGTGCCTGCACCGCGAACTGGCCCGGTCCGGACAGGACCATCGTCAGCGCGGAGTGGCCGGTCGACGCGCGCGCCTGCTCGAAGGCGGCGTGCACCTTGTCGATGGCCAGCGCCTGGCCATCGGTGTCCGAGCCGAGCACCCGCGTCTGCAGCAGCAGCATGGCGCGCTCGCCATCGCGTGAGGCCCAGACGCCGGCCCGCATCTGGGGCTGGGCGCCGGGGTTGAGCTGGCCCAGGATGGACAGCACCTCGCCGGTCGGATCGCGCGCCAGGTAGGGCTTGAGCAGCATGCCCGCGGGCGAGGACAGCAGGTCGATGGTGTCGGTCACTGCCGCGCGCAGGCCGTCCTCGGTGAAGCGCTCGGGCGCGACGGACGGGCTGAGCGCGTAGCGGTGCGCCAGCAGGCGGTCGCGCTCGCCCTCCAGGCCACCGGCCTCACCGTTCTGGACCGAGAGAAAGTCCGGGTCGGCCGCCAGCGCCTGGCGCAACGCCCGCGACACCGCCGCCCGCTGCTTCTCGTCGCCGCCCTCGACCGCCACCATCAGCAGGCGCGAGACGGACCCGTCCTGCAACTGCTCCACCAGGGCGCGCTGCTCGGCGCTGGGATTGGACGGCAGGAAGAACGACATGTCGGCCGTGAACCGGCTGTTCCAGACCACGGCCAGACCGGCCAGCATCAGCGCCAGCCAGACCAGGAAGACTCGGACCGCCGCGGACTTCACTGGGCCTCGATCGGGTCGATGCTGATTTCCGAACGGTCGCCGTCAGCCTGGAGGTACTCGATGTGCCGCACCTGGTTCCGGCTGCCGCTGACCGTGATGCGCTTGAGCAGCGCCAGGATGGTGTCGTCCCTGGGCACCAGGGTCAGCACCCAGCGCTGGCTTTCACCTTCCAGCGCGAGCGCGTAGTCCTGCTCCAGCGCCTTGCGGTTGCCCGATAGGGTGCTGCGGATGCTCTCGACGAAAGCCTGCGCCTCCGGGCGGTTGGCCAGGTGGATGGTGAACTTGCGCTTGTCGCGCTCCAGGCTCAGGGTGTCCTTGTCCAGCACCATGGTTTCGGGTTTGGGCAGCAGGGTGCGTTTTTCCAGCCGGTCCGGCGGGCTGAACAACATCTCGCCGCTGGCCCGCACCGGCTTGTCCAGCAGCGCCACATGGCGTGTCTCGACGAAACGCGCGCGCCCACCCTTCTGCGTGGCCAGATCGGTCATCAGCTGGTCGATGTCGAAGGCGGCCTGGGCACTGGTCCAGAGGCCAAGACCCAGCAGGGCCAGCACAAAACGTCGCATCATTTTTTCTGCCAGAAATCGAAGAAATTGAACCAGTTGTAGGGGGCCTTGTGGCACAGATCGGCCAGGCTGTCGGCGTAGCGCTGCACCGCCTCGCGGATCGCGGCGTCGCGGCCACTGCGTTCGACCTTGGAAAAGTCGGCCAGTTCGACGAAGTGCAGCTCGTAGCGGTTGGCGCCCAGATAGAGGCCGGCCATCAGGAACACCGGCCTGCGGAGCATCGCCGCCATGCGCCAGGGCCCCAGCGGGAAGGCAGCGGGAGAACCCAGGAACTCGACCTCGTGCGTGGCGTCATCGCCCAGCGAACGGTCGGCCAGCATGCCCACCAGATAACCCTGGTCGAGCTTGTCGCGCGCCTCGAGCATCGACTCCATCTGCCCCAGGGAAATGATATCTTGCATCGCCTTGGGGTTGATCGCGGCCAGCGTGGCGTTGATCTTGCGGGCGTTCTGCTCGTACATCATCATCGCGACCTTGAGCCCCTCCTTGCCACGCCCCATGGCGCGCAGCACCTCGAAGCTGCCCAGGTGCGCCCCGACCAGCAAGGCCCCGGGCTGGCTGCGCACCGATTCGATCAGCGCCTCGCCACCATGCACCTGGATGTCGAACACGTCGAAGCGGTCGTTGAGCAGGTAAATGCGGTCGTGGATGGTGCTGGCGAAACTGAACACATGCCGGAAGCCGTCGCGCCAGAGCGCCCAGCGGCCCAGCACCCGGCGCAGATAGGCCCGGCTGGCCCGGCGCGCGGCCGGCGCGAACAGCACGAAGTACGCCGCAATGGCGTGCAGAACGACGCGGCCGATGCCCCGGCCGAAGGTCAGCGAAATCCAGACCATCAGGCGCAGGATCGCCAGGTTGCTGCGCTCCTGGCGCCGCATCCACTCGGGCTGGGCGCTGTCCGTGGGGTCGGGAAGGCTCATGGCGCAGGTGGCAGCAAACCGCCGGACGCCACCTCGCGGTCGCCACAGTGCACCGAAAACGCCAGCCCGCCCCGCGTGCCCTCGCGCAGCACGAAGACCAGCTCATCGTCCGGGCCACAGGGGCTGAGGAACTTCACCTGCGTGACCTGCCAACCGGCCAGCGGACCACCCCGCAGCCGCTGGGCCATCTGCACCGCGCGGTCGAGCAGCACCACCCCCGGCACGATGGGATGGCCGGGGAAATGCCCAGCGAACGCCGGGTGGTCGGCGGGCACGCGCCAGGTCTGATCAAGCAGGACCATGGTGACTCCCCGGCCCGACATGCAGGCGGTACAGCTCCTGCAGCGTCGAGCGCATGAGCTTGCCAGTGCTGTTGCGCGGCAGGGCCTCGACAAACACCAGCGGGCGCGGCAGGAACACGCGGTCGATGCGCTGGCGCAGCGCCGCCTGCAGCGACCGCGGCGGCACGCCGGGCGCGACGACGAAGGCGGTGAGCCGGGTGATGCCATCGGCCGACTGGTCGGCCTCGTCGGGCAGGAAGAAAGCCCCCTCCTGCACCCCCTCGATGGCGCACAGCTGGTGGTTGAGGTAGGCCAGCGAGCTGCGCTTGCCCGCGATGTTGACCAGGTCGGCGTGGCGTCCGTGCAGCAGGAAGCGCCCACCGTCCTGCAGCTCGATGATGTCCGACAGAGGCACGACGCCTTCCACATGCCCCTCGCAGGCGCTGGTGGTGTCGGCGTGCTGCACCAGGCGCACGCCGGGCAGGAGCTGCCAGACGGCGCCAGCGGTGGTGCGGCGGGTGGCCAGCTGGCCCGACTCGGTCGATCCGTAGATCTCGTGCACCGGCGCGCCGCTGTGCGATTCGACACGGGTCGCCAGTTCGGTGCCCAGCGGCGCGGTCGCCGACAGGCAGATGTCCAGGGCCGGCCAGTCCAGACCGGACCCCAGCAAGGTACCCAGGTGGTAGGGCGTCGTCACCAGCATGCGCGGCTGCGGCACGGCGGCCAGCGCGTCGACCACGTCCTGCGGAAAGAACGGCTTGCCGCTCCAGAAGCTGCACCCGCCATGCAGCGCCAGCAGGAAGGTGGACTCGAAACCGTAGCTGTGCTGCACCGGCACCGTGCCGACCAGCACATGCGGCCGTCGGTCCAGCCCGAGCGCCACCGCTTCGGCGCGGCCGTTCTGCACCAGGCGGCCCCAGGTCTTGGCGTGCGGCTGCGGCAGGCCGGTGGACCCGGAGGTGAACAGGATCGCGACCACACGGCCCTCGTCGATCTCGGGGACACGGTCCACCGACACGCGGGTCAAGGCAGCGAGATCCGGAAACGGCAGGCTCGGCAGCCCCGCCACGTCGAACGGCCCGTCGACCACGGCGAAACAGCCGGGATGTTCCTGCGCCAGGCGCTGCAGCGTCTCGGCCGAATGGGACGATGGCTGCAGGCTGACCTTGCCCGTCAGCAGGCAGGCCGCGAACAGCACCGCGAAGTGGTAGCGGTCTTCGCAGAGGTTGAGCACACCGGAGCCTGCTGGCAGCAGCGCCGCCACGGACAGGGCATCGGCCAGGAACTCGCGCACCCGGACCGGCCCGGAAGGACGCCAGGCCAGGACATCGTCCAGCCCGTGACCGGTGATCGGCTTCACTTGGTGCGCTGGCTCGCGATGTGTTCCGAGAGGGAGCGCAGCGAGGCGAAGATCTTGACGTTGTTCTCGTTGTCCGACTTGAGCTGGAAGCCGTACTGCTTGGAAATGACCAGCGAGATCTCCAGCATGTCGATCGAGTCCAGCCCCAGGCCTTCGCCATAGAGCGGATCGTCGGGCCGGATGTCTTCGGGCGTCACGTCGAGGTTGAGCGCCTCGACGATCAGGGCGGCGACCTCGGCCATGAGGTCGTTCAGGGGAGTCTGTGGGGCTTGGGACATGGTCGGTCTCGGTGAATCAGGGGGCGGGCGCGGCGCGGAATGCCAGCACGGCGTTGCTCCCGCCGAAGGCAAAGGAGTTGGACAGCGCGGCCCTTAGCGGCACGCCTTCGCGCCCTTCGAACACGTGGTCCACCCCTTCGCAGGCGGGATCCAGCCGCCCCTGGAGGTGGGCCGTCGGGGGAATGGCTCCTTCGCGCAGGGCCAGCACAGTTGCCAGGGCCTCAATCGCGCCGGCGGCACCGAGCAGGTGGCCATGCATGGACTTGGTGGCGCTGACCGCCAGGCGCGGGGCCCGGTCGCCGAACACCTGGCGCAGGGCCGTGATTTCAACCGGATCGCCCTCGACCGTCGCGGTGCCGTGGGCGTTGACGTAGCCAATCTCGTCCACCCCGAGCCCGCTGTCGGCCAGCGCTGCGCGCAGGGCCCGCGCCTGGCCATCGGCCTCGGGGCGCACCAGGTGGCTGCGGTCGCAGCTGGCCCCGTAACCGACGATCTCGGCGTGGATGCGGGCGCCCCGGGCCACCGCATGGTCCCAGTCTTCCAGCACCATGGCGGCGCCCCCCTCGCCCAGCACCAGTCCGGCGCGGTCGGAGGAAAAGGGCCGGCAGGCCATGAAGGCGGTGTCCTCGTTGCCCGGCGCCACCAGGCGCATGGCTTCCCAGGCCTTGGCCACACCGTAGGCCTGCGTGGCATCGGAACCACCGGTGATGGCCACCGTGGCATCGCCGTCGCGCACGCGGCGAAAGGCCTCGCCGATGGCCACCGTTGAGGACGCACAGGCCACCGTGTGGCTCATGCTGATGCCACCGAGCCCGAGCTGGATCGACAGGTGGGCGTTGACGGCGTTGTTCATGCCCATGACCACCGACAGGGGCGACAGGCGCTCGCGTCCGTTCTGCCACAGGTCGCGGTAACCCTTCTCGAAGGCCAGGATGCCGCCGAGGGCGGTGCCCCAGATGCAAGCCCAGTTCTCACGCTCGGCCGGATCGGCCGCCAGGCGCTCCAGGCTGGCGTCCCGCCAGGCATCGAATGCCGATGCCACGCCCAGGTGTGCAAACCGTTCCATCATGCCGGCCAGGGGCTTGCCCAGGGCCGCACCCGCATCGAAACCGCTGCAGGTGACAAAAGGCATGTTCAGGGGACGGGGCTTGTCCTCGGTCTGCAGCAGGCGCACAGCCGAGCGGCCTGCCAGCAGGTGTGCGAAGAAGGCATCGACGCCGTCTCCGTACGGGCTGACCATGCCAAGGCCCGTGATGGCGACTCGGCGGCGGGTCATGGTCGGCCGGTCTTGGCAGCCTGCAGCGAATCGATCAGGGTCACCATGTCGCCGACCGTCTTGGGGGGCGGCACATTGGAATCGATCGAGATGCCCAGGCGGTCTTCCGCCTCGAACATCAGTTCTGCCAGCATCAGCGAGTCCACGCCGATGTCCGCCAGGCGCGCCTCATGGACGACCAGTTGCGGATCGGCGCCCAGTCGCTCGTGAAGGAATTGACGGATCAGTTCGGTCGATTGCATGACATACATTTCATGGCTGGCCAGTGGCCTGACACCGGCGCCGGACGCGGAACCCAGATGGACCGCAGGGCCAGCACGAAGCCCGGCGCAGACCGCCGAACGTCTCATTTTTGGAAGCTTTCGATTGTACAGCCCGCACCTTCGGGGACCCGGTCCCCTCGCCCTGACATGATCCCCTCGATGGAGACCCTGGCGCCGGCCGCCGAGGGCTGGTGGTCGCGGGTATGGCAACGCATCTGTTTCCAGACCTGGCTCAAGGCCATCGGCACCAGCGCCTTCATGTTCCTGTTCTTCCGCGCCTATTTCGCGCTGCTGGAGAACCCGCAGGCCGATCCCACGGTCATGCCCGAAATCTGGCTGGACCACTGGGTGCAGTTCACCCCCTCAGCGTTTCCGGTCTACCTTTCGCTCTGGGTCTATGTGTCGCTCGCACCCGCCCTGATCGGCAACCTCCGGGCCCTGATCTGGTTCGGCGTCTGGGTCGGTGCGCTGTGCCTGACCGGTCTGGCCATCTTCTGGGCCTGGCCCACGCAGACGCCTGTGTTCGACGTCGACTGGGCGCTGTACCCGGGTCTGGCACTGATCAAGGGCGTGGACGCCGCCGGCAACGCCTGCCCGTCGCTGCACGTGGCGTCGGCAGTGTTCAGTGCCTGCTGGCTGCACCGCATCCTGCGCCAGCTCCGGACGCCGGTCTGGGTGCTGTGGATGTCCGCGCTGCATTGCGTGGCCATCGCCTGGTCGACCATGGCCACCCTGCAGCACGTGGCGCTGGACGTGCTGGGCGGCGCTGTGCTGGGGTTGCTGTTTTCGGCCGCGTCCCTGGCGCACATCCGGGACACCACCCCGCGCGCCCTCAGTCCCGCAAGACTTTGAGCACTTCGGAGTGAAACTCGCGGCTGTAGAGAATGGCCACCACGGCCATGGTGCCCAGCACCATCGCCAGCGGCGAGATGAACCACGCCAGCGCCGCGAACGAGAAGTAGTAGGCGCGCAGGCCGTCGTTGAAGGTTTCGGCGGCGGCGCCCACCATGGCCGCCGCCCGGTGGGCGTACTCCTGGGCATCGAACTTGCCGGACTGGAAATCGGACGGCGGCGGCATGGATCCGATCACCAGCGCCACAAACGTGTACTGGCGCATGCACCAGGAAAAGCGGAAGAAGGCGTAGACGAAGATGCTCACCAGCACGAGGATCTTGAACTCGAAGACGATCAGCGGCGTCGCCTGGGCGAACGGGATCTCGCTCATCAGCTCGGTCGCCTTGTCGGTGGTGCCCAGCAGGGCGAACAGACCACCGATGACCAGGATGGACGTGGACGAGAAGAACGCCGGCGTGTTGGAGAGCGTCTGCGTGATCAGGCCGTCGAGCATGCGCGGATCGCGCATCGCCGCCTGCTTCATCCAGTAGCCCCGGTAGCGGTTGGTGGTGATCAGCAGCGAGGACCGGCGCTGCCCGAGCACCTTGGCGAACCAGGCGTAGCCCACCCACAAGGCAAAAAAGCAGACCAGCGCCAGCCAGTCTGCCCAGGGGAGGATCGAGAAGATTTTCATGGCCGGGATGGTAAGGCCCATCCCGGCCACGGACACAGGTGCCGACCCGTGGTCAGCCCTTGAATTTCGCGGCCACAGACGCCACCCGCTCACCGAACAGGCGGGCCGTCTCCAGATCGCCCGGCAGCATGTCGGCGGCGCCGGCATCGGACGGCGACTGGGCGATGGCGCCGCTGTAGCTCACCAGGTAGTTCACGTCGTTGCGCTGCGCGCCCTTGGTGTTGCTGGGCATCAGGCCCTGGCTGACCCAGATCATCCCGTGCTGCATGGCCAGGGTGAACAGGGTGTTCAGCGTCTGCAACTTGTCGCCGTTCATGCCAGCGCTGTTGGTGAAGCCTGCGGCCACCTTGTCTTTCCATTTCTGGGCAAACCAGGGCTTGCTGGAAGCGTCGGCGAACTTCTTGAACTGCCAGCTCACCGAGCCCATGTAGGTCGGCGAGCCGAAGATGATCGCGTCGGCCGCATCCAGCGTTTCCCAGCCACCTTCGGGCAGGTTGCCATCGGCGTCGATCGCCAGCAGCTCCGCGTCAGCGCCCTGGGCCACCGACTGCGCCATGCGCTGGGTGTGACCGTAACCCGAGTGATAGACCACGACAACTTTTGCCATTTGTGACTCCTGAGTGAATGCGCCGGAGCGCGGGATGGTGAAAAGAGACAGAGGGCCAGGCCCTGCTCACTGGGACAGATCGAACACCAGCACCTCGGCGCTGTCGCCGTGTTCGAGCACGATGCGCTCCTCCTGGGCCAGCAGCGCGGCGTCGCCACCCTGCAGGCGCTGGCCGTTGACATCGAGCGCGCCACGGACGAGGTGCACATAGGCCTTGCGCGCCGGGTCGATGGCCAGCTCGGCGCGCTGCTCACCGTCGAACAGCCCGGCGTGCAGCGAGGCGTCGGCGTGGATGGTGACCGAGCCCTGCGCACCATCGGGCGACGCCACCAGGCGCAGCCGGCCGGTCTTCTCCGCCGCGTCGAAGGCCTTCTGCTCGTAGCCGGGCTCGATGCCGCGCCGGGACGGCTCGATCCAGATCTGCAGGAAGTGCGTCACGCTGTTCGGCGCATGATTGAACTCGCTGTGCATCACGCCGGTGCCGGCGCTCATGCGCTGCACCTCCCCCGGCGGGATGCCCTTGACATTGCCCATGCTGTCCTTGTGCGCCAGGTTGCCCTGCAGCACGTAGCTGATGATTTCCATGTCGCGGTGACCATGCGTGCCGAAACCGGTGCCCGGGGCGATCCGGTCTTCGTTGATCACGCGCAGGTTGCCCCAGCCCATCCAGGCCGGGTCGTGGTAGCCCGCGAACGAAAAGGAGTGGTGGCTCTTGAGCCAGCCGTGGTCGGCATAACCACGGTCCTGGGAGCGGCGGATTTTCATCATGTGGGTCTCCTGCTGGCGCCGGCAGAGTGCCGGCATGGGAGTCATTGTGGGCACGGCGCCCACCTGGGAGGTCGCAGGAAATTGTTGGCACCATTCAATCCAGTTGAATGAAAATGTCTCCACAACCACTTTCCCGATGGTGATTCCATGGCCTCCACCGCCCCCCGGTCTGCCCTGTCTCCGGAAAACCTGGGCCTGCTCGAAGCGGTCGCGCGACTGGGCAGCATGGCCGCAGCGGCCCGTGAGCTGGGCATGGTGCCCAGCGCCCTGACCTACCGGGTGCGGCAGGTCGAGGACGCGCTGGACGTGCTGCTGTTCGACCGCAGCGCGCGCCGCGCCCAGCTCACCCCCGCCGGGGCCGAGCTGCTGCGTTCGGGCCAGTACCTGCTGGACGAGCTCGATGCGGTGGCCCAGCGCGTCAAGCGGGTCGCCACCGGCTGGGAGCCGCAGCTGACCATCGCCACCGACGCGGTCATGGCACGCAGCACGCTGTTTGAACTGTGCGAAGCCTTCTACGCCACGGGCGCCCCGACCCGGCTGAAGATCCGGGCCGAAACCCTCTCGGGCACGCTGGAGGCGCTGCGGGGTGGCCTGGCCGACCTGGCACTCGGGGTGTCGGCCGACGCCTCGCTGCCGGACATCCAGACCGCGCCGATGGGCCAGCTGCGCTTCGTGTTCGCGGTGGCGCCGCACCACCCGCTGGCGGACATCGAGCACAGCATCGGGGACGACGAAATCCGCCCGCACCGGGCGGTGGCGGTGGCCGACAGCACCCAGCGCGGCAACGGGCAGTCGTTCAACATCCTGCCCGGGCAGGACGTGCTCACCGTGCCGACCATGCAGCACAAGCTCGAAGCCCAGCTGCGCGGCCTGGGCTGTGGCTTCCTGCCCTTGCCACTGGCCCAGCCCTACATCTCGGCTGGCCACCTGGTGGTCAAGGCGGTCCAGCGCCCCAACCACGTCTTCCGCGTCGGCTATGCCTGGCGCCGGCCGCACAGCGGCGAGGCCGGCCAGGCCATGCGCTGGTGGCTGGAACGCCTGCAGCACCCGACCACCCGCAGCGCCCTGCTGGAAAACCATCACGTGGGTTGAGGCGCCGCAAGCCTGCAACCGCATCTGCACTGCTACAGTGTTCTCATCCCAACCCACTGCGCCACACCATGAACAACAAGAAGGCTCCCAGCAAACGCACGACCTCTGCCCGGGCTCCCAAGGTGACCGAGCCGCTGCACTTTGCAGTGATCGGCGCAGGCATGGCCGGCGTGGCGTGCGCGCGAACACTGCTGCAGGCAGGCCACCGCGTCTCGGTGTTCGAAAAGAGCCGCGGCTTTGGCGGCCGCATGGCGACCCGCAGCACCGAGTTCGGCGGCTTCGACCACGGCGCCCAGTACTTCACGGTGCGGGACAGCCGCTTTGCCCGCGTGCTGCTGACCGCCCAGGCCCAGGTGCGCCCCTGGAGCGTGAGCACGGTGCGCGTGCTCGACGCCTTCGGCCATGTGCTGGCCAGCGCCCCGCCGCCCACCGAACCCCACTTCGTCGCCGTGCCGGGCATGAGCGGCCTGGTGCACCACTGGGCCCAGCCCCTGGCCCAGCCCGAGCTGCACGGTCACCTGCCAGCCCGCACCTTCACCAGCACCCGCGTCCACCACATCGAGCGCGACGCGCTGCACCCCGAGCAGTGGCAGCTGCGGGCCGAAGACGCCGATGGTGGCCAGATGGTGATCGGCGGCCTCGACCGCGTGCTGCTGGCCGTGCCGCACATGCAGGCGCACGACCTGCTGCAGTCCTCCGGCCTGGCCCCCGACCTGCGCCAGGCGCTCACCGAGGTGCAGGTGGCGCCCTGCTGGACGCTGATGGTGGCCTATCCCAACGCGATGCAGCCGGGCCTGGCACACCTGGGCCCGCAGTGGAACGCCGCGCGCAGCACCCACCACCGCATCAGCTGGCTCGCCCGCGAGAACAGCAAGCCCGGGCGCGAGCGCATCGAGCGCTGGACCGTGCAGGCCAGCCCGGCCTGGTCCACCAAACACCTGGAAGACGATGCCGAGCGCGTCAAGGCCAAGCTGCTCAAGGGCTTCGCCGAGATCACGGGCATCCGCGCCACGCCACCCCACGCCGTCGTGCACCGCTGGCGCTACGCGCAGACCCAGACCCCGCTGGGCCGGTCGCACCTGTTCGATCCGGCGCTGGGCATCGGCCTGTGTGGCGACTGGTGCCTGGGCCACCGGGTCGAGGACGCCTTCGTGTCCGGGCTCGAACTGGCGCTTGCGGTGATCTGACACAACCGTGGCATCCGGCTACCGCGGACGTTTCGCCCCCTCTCCTACCGGCCCGCTGCACGCGGGTTCCCTGGTCGCGGCGCTGGCCAGCTGGCTGGATGCGCGGGCACACGGCGGGGCGTGGCTGGTGCGCATCGAAGACGTGGACACGCCTCGCTGCGTGCCCGGGGCCGACCGGCTCATCCTTGAACAGCTGGCCGCCTGCGGCCTGGTGTCCGACGAGCCCGTGTGCTGGCAATCCACGCGCGGCGCCCACTACCAGGCGGCGCTGGACCGGTTGATCGCACAAGGCGATGCCTACCCCTGCGCCTGCTCGCGCAAGGACATCGAAGCCGCCCTGCACGCCGCCGGCCGACACCGCGAACGCCACCACGCAGCCGTCTACCCCGGCACCTGCCGGCCCGAGCGCGGCGGCCCGCAGGGCAAGGCGGCTCGCGCCTGGCGGCTGCGGGTCGGGCCCGGCGCGCTGGACTGGCAGGACCGCCGCCTCGGACCTCAGCAGCAGGACGTGGCCGCCGAAGTGGGCGACTTCGTGCTGCGCCGGGCCGATGGCCTCTGGGCCTACCAGCTGGCGGTCGTGGTCGACGACGCCGCACAGGGCATCACCCACGTGGTGCGCGGCGAGGATCTGGCCGACAACACGCCGCGCCAGATCCTGCTGCAGCGTGCCCTGGGCCTGCCCACGCCGTCGTACCTGCACACGCCCCTGGTGCGGGACGCCAGCGGAGAAAAGCTGAGCAAGCAGAACGGGGCCAAGGCCCTGGACCTGCGCGATCCGCTGGCGGCGCTTCAGACGGCGGCCGCGGAGCTGGGCCTGCCGGGTGCTGCCGGCCCGCTGCACGAGGCGCTGGCCACCTGGACCCGCGCCTGGCCCTGGCGCGAACCGATCACCGGCTGACGCGGGATCAGGTACGGACCTTGCCGTCGCCGGTCAGCATCGAGAGCTCGACAAACGACGACGCGACGTGGTCTTTCGGGCCGAGGGAGATCGCATAGCCCTCGAACGAGGTGTCGCCAATTGCCTCCAGCCCGCTGATCAGACCGTCGCGGCCCGAACGGCCGCCCGCGCGCCGCAGGCCTTCGGCCACCAGCCTGGCGGCGAGATAGCCTTCCAGGCTGGAGAAGTTGGCCTGCACCTTGTTGCCGCCCTGGGCGATGGCGTCCCTGAACTCGCGGGTGATGGGTTTGGCGGTGCTGAACGGGTTGGGCACCACCTGCGACACCACCACGCCGGCCCCGTCCTTGCCCAGCTCATCGGCCAGCGCCTGCGTGCCCACGAAAGACACGTTGTAGAAGCTGCCGCCGAAGCCGGCCTTGCGTGCCGCGCGGATGTACGCGGCGCAGGATTTGTAGGCGCTGATCTGCACCACGGCCTGCGGGTTGGCGGCGTTGATGGTGGCCACCGCCGCCGCCACGTCCACGCTGTTGCGCTCGACCGTGCCGGTCGCCACCGGCTTGAGGCCGCGGCTGGCCAACGCCAGCACGGTGCCGTCCAGACCGGCCTTGCCATAGGCATCGTTCTGGTGGAACACCGCGACCCGGGTCAGCCCGAGGTTGACCAGGTTCTTGACGATCAGCTCGGTCTCGTCGTTGTACGAGGCCCGCAGGTGAAAGGCCATGCGGTTGAACGGCTGGCGCAGCGACATGGCGCCGGTGAACGGGGCGATGAACGGCATGTCGGCCTTGGTCGCCAGCGGCAGCGCCGCCACGCTGGTGGGCGTGCCGATATAGCCGAACAGCGCGAACACGTCCTTGTCCAGCAGCTTCTGGGTGTTCTCTGCGCAGCGGTCCGGCTCGTAACCGTCGTCCATCTGCTCGATCTCGACCCGGGCCCGGCCCGAGCCCTGGGCGTTGTACTGGTCAAAGAACAGCTTGGCGCCTGCGTGGAACTGGATGCCCAACTGGGCGGCCGCGCCGGTGAAGGCGGCCGACTGGCCCAGCACGATGCGGTTGGACGACTGCGCCCGCAGCGCGGGCACCGCCAGGGCGGCGGCTCCGGCGATGCCACCGGCAAAGGCTCGGCGGGTCAGGCCGCGGCGGATGGAAGAGGTGTGGTGTGTCATGAATTCCCAACGAAGATGCCGCGAATGCTAACCATGGCTCACACCTTGTGAAGCAACTTTCATACGCCCGATGGGACCGCCCATCGCGCAGCCCGGCAAGGCACATTCTTTTTCAGTACAGCACCGCACCTACAATCACGCACCCCGGGCGATCCAAGGCCTGCGGCAGCCTCACATGTCCGACGATTCCACCTCCCACCCCCCCGATGCCGCCCAGCCGGGCACCCCGTCCAAGCCCTTCATGCGCGTGGTCAAGAGCTACGTGCTGCGCACAGGCCGTGTGGGCCCGGGACAGCAGCGCGCCTACGAGCAGTTCGGTCCGCGTTTCCTGCTCAACTACGACGCCACCCGCCGACTCGACCCCACCGCCGTGTTCGGCCGCGAGGCGCCGCTGGTCATGGAAATCGGCTTCGGCATGGGCGGCGCCACAGCGCAGATCGCCCAGGTGCGGCCGGGCGACAACTTCCTGTGCTGCGAGGTGCACGAGCCGGGCGTGGGCGCCCTGCTCAAGCTGTGTGGCGAACAGGGCATCGAGAACATCCGCATCTTCCGCCACGACGCGGTCGAGGTGCTGGACCACATGCTGCCCGAGCAGAGCCTGGACGGCGTGCACATCTTCTTCCCCGACCCCTGGCACAAGAGCCGCCACCACAAGCGCCGTCTGATCCAGGGGCCGTTTGTGAACCGGCTCGCGCGCCACCTCAGGCCCGGGGGTTACCTGCACCTGGCCACCGACTGGCAGCCCTACGCCGAGCAGATGCTGGCGGTGCTGAGCGCCGAACCGCTGCTGCAAAACACCGCGCCGGCCGACGGTGACGGCTACGCGCCCAAGCCCGACTACCGCCCGCTGACCAAGTTCGAGAACCGCGGCCTCAAGCTCGGCCACGGCGTCTGGGACCTGGTGTTCCGGCGGGTCTGAGCCCGCCGCAAGGCTCAGTCGTCCGTTGCTTCGTCTTCGTCGTCGTCGAGCACCGCGTCGGCCCCGGCGCCGATGATCTTGCCGCCGATGCGGGCCGTGCCCACGGCGGCATCGACCGCGAGGCCGGCCACGCCCACCACCGCCGAGGCCGCGACATCGGCCACCGCGATCACCGCGCAGCCACCCAGCAGGGGCACCGACAGCAGCAGCGCGCCCAGCACGCGCCAGCGGCGGGCGGAACGTTCAGAACACAGGGGCAGCACAGCAATCATCGCGGCGGGGTCTGGGTGAGAAGGCGCAGAGAATACCCGCTTCCACCATGGCCCGTCCGCCGAAAAACCCCCTGATCCCGACCCGCGACGGCGTTTCGCCCAGTTGCGTGGCGCTGCCGCTGCTGCCTGCGGGCGACAGTCGCTGGCCGACCCTGCTCGACTTTCTGGCCGAGCGCCTGCCTGCGGTGGACCGCGGCGCCTGGCAACAGCGCCTGTCCGACGGCCAGGTGCTGGACGAACACGGCCAGCCGGTGCGCGCGGACAATGCCTACCGGGGCGGCGGCCGGCTCTACTACTGGCGTGCGCTGGACGACGAGCCCGAGATCCCGTTCGAGGCCACGGTGCGTTTCCAGGACGCGCACCTGCTGGTGGTCGACAAGCCGCACTTCCTGCCGGTCACCCCCACCGGCCGCTTCGTGCGCCAGAGTCTGCTGGTGCGGCTCAAGCAGGCCACCGGCATCGACACGCTCAGTCCCATCCACCGCATCGACCGCGAGACCGCCGGACTGGTGGTGTTCAGCCTGCGCCCGCAGGACCGCGGTGCCTACCAGGCGCTGTTCCGCGAGCGCTCGGTGGACAAGGTCTACGAAGCGATGGCGCCGCTGAACCCGGCGCTGGCGCTGCCCCGGGTGCACCGCAGCCGCATGGCCGAAGACCCCGAAGCGTTCTACCGCATGACCGAAGTGGACGGCGAACCCAACAGCGAAACCGCCATCGCCCTGCTGGAGCGTCGCGGCGCCTGGGGCCGCTACCGCCTGGAGCCTGTCACTGGCAAGCGCCACCAGCTGCGCGTGCACATGGCCGCGCTGGGCCTGCCGCTGGCGGGCGACCAGTTCTACCCGCGCGTGCGGCGCGGGCCAGGAGAGCCTGAGGATTTCGCGGACCCACTGCGCCTGTTGGCGCGTGCCATCGCGTTCACCGACCCGGTGACGGGCGAGCAACGGAGCTTTGAAAGCGGGCTGGACCTCAAATGGCCCAGCCCGGGCTGAGATTTACAGTTTTTCAGAAACCCAGGCCTGCACCGACGCCAGCGCCTTTGGCAGACCCGATGCATCGGTGCCACCGGCCATGGCCATGTCGGGCTTGCCGCCGCCCTTGCCGCCCACCTGCTGGGCGACGAAGTTCACCAGCTCACCAGCCTTGAGCTTGCCCACGCTGTCGGCCGTCACGCCAGCGGCCAGCTGCACCTTGCCGCCGTCCACGGCGGCCAGCACGATGGCGGCGGTCTTGAGCTTGTCCTTGAGCTTGTCCATGGTCTCGCGCAGGGCCTTGGCGTCGGCGCCGGCCAGCGTCGCGGCCAGCACCTTGATGCCCTTGATGTCCACCGCCTGGTTCACCAGCTCGTCGCCCTGGGCCGACGCCAGGCGGCTCTTGAGCGCGTTCATTTCCTTTTCCAGCTCGCGCATCTGCTCCAGCAGCGCGCCCACGCGGGCCGGCACCTCGCCCGGCGCCACCTTGAGCGTGCCGGCCACGCCGCCCAGCGTGTCTTCCATGCCCTGCACGTAGCGCAGCGCGTTCAGGCCGGTGGTGGCCTCGACGCGGCGCACGCCGGCGGCCACGCCGCCTTCGGCGGTGATGGTGAAGAAACCGATGTCGCCGGTGGCCTTGACGTGCGTGCCGCCGCAGAGTTCGCGGCTGCTGCCGATGTCCAGCACGCGCACGGTGTCGCCGTACTTCTCGCCGAACAGCATCATGGCGCCGGTGGACTTGGCCGATTCGATGTCCATCACGCGTGCCTGGGTCGGCGCGTTGGCGACGATCTCCATGTTCACGCGGCGCTCGATCTCGCGGATCTGCTCGTCGGTGACCGGCGCGTTGTGGGTGAAGTCGAAGCGCGTCTTCTCGGCATCGACCAGCGAGCCCTTCTGCTGCACGTGGGCGCCCAGCACCTCGCGCAGGGCCTTGTGCATCAGGTGGGTGACGCTGTGGTTGCGCATGGTCGCGGCGCGCTGGTCGAGGTTGACCGAGGCGGTGACGCTGTCGCCCACGGCCAGCGTGCCCTGCTCCACCGCCCCATGGTGGCCGAACACGTCGGCCTTGATCTTCTGCGTGTCGCCCACCGCGAAGCTGGCGGAACCGCTGGTGATGAGGCCTTCGTCACCCACCTGGCCACCGCTCTCGGCGTAGAAGGGCGTGGTGTCCAGCACCACGACGCCCTGCTGGCCGCTCTTGAGTTCGGCCACCGGCGTGCCGTCCAGGTACAGCGCCACCACCTTGGCGGGGGCTTCGAGCTGCTCGTAGCCGACGAAGGTGTTGCCGGCGCCGGTGTACTCCAGCGCCTTGTCCATCTTGAACTTGCCGGCCGCGCGGCCCTTGGCCTTCTGTGCTTCCATGGCGGCGTGGAAACCGGCCTCGTCCACCGTCAGGCCGCGCTCGCGGCAGACGTCGCCCGACAGGTCGAGTGGGAAACCATAGGTGTCGTGCAGCTTGAAGGCCACATCGCCCGGCAGCACCTTGGCGCCATCGGCCAGGGCGGCGTCCAGGATTTCCATGCCGTTGGCCAGGGTTTCGTAGAAGCGCTCTTCCTCGGCCTTGAGCACCTCGGTGATGCGTTGCGCCTGAGAGGCCATGTTGGGGTAGGCCTCGCCCATCATCTTCACCAGATCGGGCACCAGCTTGTGGAAGAACGGGGTCTTCTGGCCCAGCTTGTAGCCGTGGCGGATGGCGCGGCGGATGATGCGGCGCTGCACATAGCCACGGCCTTCGTTGCTGGGGATCACGCCGTCGCTGATCAGGAACGAGGTCGCGCGGATGTGGTCGGCGATCACCTTCAGCGAGGGATTGCTCAGGTCAGCGGTGCCAGTCTCGCGCGCGGCGGCCTTGATCAGCACGTCGAAGATGTCGATCTCGTAGTTGCTGTGCACGTGCTGCAGGATGGCCGCGAGGCGCTCCAGGCCCATGCCGGTGTCCACGCAGGGCGCGGGCAGCGGCGTGACCGAGCCGTCTTCCTTCATGTCGAACTGCATGAACACGTTGTTCCAGATCTCGATGAAGCGGTCGCCGTCTTCGTCCGGGCTGCCCGGGGGGCCGCCGGGGATCTCGGGACCGTGGTCGTAGAAGATCTCCGAGCAGGGGCCGCAGGGGCCGGTGTCGGCCATCATCCAGAAGTTGTCGCTCTTGTAGCGGCCGCCCTTGTTGTCGCCGATGCGGATCACGCGCTCGGGCGGCAGACCGATTTCCTTGGTCCAGATGTCGTAGGCCTCGTCGTCCTCTGCGTACACGGTCGCCAGCAGGCGCTCGGGCGGCAGCTTGTAGACCTCGGTCAGCAATTCCCAGGCCCACTTCAGCGATTCGCGCTTGAAGTAGTCACCGAAGGACCAATTGCCCAGCATCTCGAAGAAGGTGTGGTGGCGGGCGGTGTAACCCACGTTTTCCAGGTCGTTGTGCTTGCCGCCGGCGCGCAGGCAGGCCTGGACGGACGCGGCGCGCACGTAGTTGCGCTTGTCGGTGCCCAGGAACACGTCCTTGAACTGGACCATGCCCGAATTGGTGAACATCAGCGTCGGGTCGTTGCCCGGCACCAGCGGGCTGGACGCCACCACGGTGTGGCCCTTGGAGGCGAAGAAATCCAGGAAGGTCTTGCGGATGTCGGCGACGGAAGCAACGGCGGGGGCGGTCATGGTGGCCTGTCTTTGGGGGTTATCGGTGGGTGGCGCCGGCTGACGCAGACGCGAAACCCGGTATTTTGCGGGCGCGAAGCCCGCCATTTTCGCAAACTGCGGGGTCACCCGGCGTGGCGGTGGTCGCTGAGGAAGCTCAGCACGCGCGGATCGTCGGTGAAGGCGACATTGAAACGGAACCAGGGGCTGGGTTGCAGCTCGGGGTCGAACAGGTGGCCGGGGCCGAGCAGGATGTCCTGTTCTGCCGCCTGGTAGGCCAGTTCGGTGGCGTTCTGGATGTCGGGGTGGCGCGCCCAGAGAAACATGCCGGCCTTGGGTTCGCAGAACAGATCGAAGCCCAGACTCTCCAGCGCCTGGCCCACCCGCTGGTGCGCCTGCGCCAGCCGCTCGCGCAGGCCGCGCAGGTGCTTGCGCCAGCGGCCGTCCACCAGGGCGCCGTAGGCCAGCCGCTCACTGAACTCGGACGAGGTCAGGCCCGAGATCATCTTGAGCTGGGCGAAGTCCTCCAGCAGATCGGGCGGCGCCGCCATGAAGCCCACCCGGATGTTGGGTGAGATGGTCTTGGAAAAGCTGCTGATGTAGACCACGCGCTGCAGCTGGTCCAGGCTGGCCAGCGAGGGGCGCGGCTCGGGGTCCAGGTCGGCGTAGATGTCGTTTTCGACCACCGTGAACTGGTGCTGCTCGGCCAGCAGCACCACGCGGTGCAGGTGGGCCAGGTTGGCGACCGAGCCGGTGGGGCTCTGCAGCCGCGGCTGGGTGAAGAACACCTTGGGCTGGTGCTCCTTGACCAGCGCTTCCAGCGCCGCCAGGTCGTAGCCGTCGGGCGTGCGCGGCACGCCGATCAGGCGCGCGCCCAGGAAGCGCAGCGAAAACAGCATGTTCGGGTAGCCGGGGTCGTCCACCAGCACCGCGTCGCCCGGACGCACCAGGCGGCGTGCGACCAGGTCCATGGCCTGGCTGGAGCCCTGGGTCAGCAGCACCTGGTCGGCGCTGACGGCGATCTCCTGCTCGGCCAGCAGGTCGCGCACCAGCTGGCGCAGCGGCATGAAGCCCTTGGGTTCGCCATAGCCGCCCAGGTCCACGTTCTCGGCCGCCAGCGTGCGCAGGCTGCGCCGCATGCCTTCCTCGAACAGCCAGTCGCCGGGCAGCCAGCCGCAGCCGGGCTTCATCTTCAGAGCCCGCGCCTCGAACACGCGGCGCAGGTACCACATCGAATCGAAGTTGTAGTTGGCCGCTTCGGCCGGTGCGTTGCCGGCGCTCAGCCGGGCCAGGGCTTCGCGCTGGCGCACGAAAAAGCCCGAATGCGGGCGCGAGACGAAGTAGCCCAGGGCCACCAGCCGGTCGTAGGCGTCGACAACTGTATAGGTGCTGACACCGTGCGCGTGCGCAAACTGGCGGATGGAAGGGGCCTTGGAGCCGGGGCGCAGACCCCCGCCCTGGATGGCGGCGCGGAAACCCTCGACGATCTGAACCACCAGCGGGGTCGCGCCTTTCGGGTTAAGGGAAAACATGGACGAGGGGAATTGGGGTTTGTCTGTACAGGACAACAGAGCTATACAGTGCATCGCTGTACAGCCAGTGTCTGTATATGTTAGCCGCCGGCTTTGGCGCCTACAGTGCGCCCCAGTCTGAAACTTGTTCACGAACGGAGCCCCAGCATGCAACGCGAACCCCACTTCACCAACGCCGCCCTGATGGCCCGCCGCCGCGCCGCTCTGCCCAACGGGCTGGGCCAGGGCTTCGAAATCTTCGCCGACCGCGCCGAAGGCGCCGAGGTCTGGGACGTCGAAGGCCGTCGCTACATCGACTTCGCGGGCGGCATCGCGGTGCTGAACACCGGCCACCGCCACCCGGCGCTGGTCAAGGCCGTGGCCGAGCAGCTCGAGCGCTTCACGCACACCTGCTTCCAGGTGCTGGCCTATGAGTCCTATGTGGAACTGGCTGAGAAGCTCAACGCCATGGCGCCGGGCAACTTCGCCAAGAAGAGCTTCTTCCTGACCACCGGCGCCGAAGCGGTGGAAAACGCGGTCAAGGTGGCCCGCGCCTACACCAAGCGCTCGGCCGTCATCGCCTTCGGCGGCGGCTTCCACGGCCGCACCCTGATGGGCATGGCCCTGACCGGCAAGGTCGCGCCCTACAAGGCGGGTTTCGGCCCCTTCCCGGCTGAAGTCTTCCACGCCAAGTTCCCCAACCCGCTGCACGGCGTGAGCGAAGACGACGCCATCGCCTCGGTGGAAGCGCTGTTCAAGTACGACGTGGAGGCCTCTCGCGTGGCCGCCATCATCCTGGAGCCGGTGCAGGGTGAAGGTGGCTTCTACGCCGCGTCGCCCGCCTTCGCCCAGCGCCTGCGCGCCCTGTGCGACCAGCACGGCATCCTGCTGATCGCCGACGAAGTGCAGACCGGCGCCGGCCGCACCGGCACCTGGCTGGCCTGCGAGCAGTGGGGCGTGGCGCCCGACGTGATCACCATGGCCAAGTCGCTGGCCGGTGGCATGCCGCTGTCGGCCGTGATCGGCAAGGCCGAGGTCATGGACGCCGCCGCCGTGGGCGGCCTGGGCGGCACCTACGCCGGCAACCCGCTGGCCTGCGCGTCCGCGCTGGCGGTGATCGAGACCTTCGAAAAGGAAAACCTGCTGGCGCGCAGCCGCGCCGTGGGTGAGCGCCTGACCAGCCGCCTCAAGGCCCTGCAGGCGCAGCACAACTGCATCGCCGAGGTGCGCGGTCTGGGCGCCATGGTGGCCATCGAGCTGTGCAAGAACGGCGACCCGCACCAGCCCGACGCCGAACTGACCAAGCGCATGGTGGCCGAGGCGCAGAAGCGTGGCCTGATCCTGCTGAGCTGCGGTGTGTACGCCAACGTGATCCGCGTGCTGGTGCCGCTGGTGGCCAGCGACGCCCTGCTCGACGAGGGTCTGGACATCATGGCCGCTTCGCTGGCTGCTGCGCTGGCATGACGGCGCCGGATCGCATGAGCGCCCAGCCGCCCCGGCCGCTCGAGGGTGTGCGTGTGCTCGATCTGTCGCGCGTGCTGGCCGGTCCCTGGGCCGGCCAGATGCTGGCCGACTACGGCGCCGAGGTGCTCAAGGTCGAGCGCCCGGGCGCCGGTGACGACACCCGCACCTGGGGCCCGCCGTGGTGGGGCGAAGGCGAGGCGCGCGTGGCCGCGTACTTCGTCTGCGCCAACCGCGGCAAGCGCTCGGTGGCGATCGACATCGCCTCGCCCGAAGGCATCCAGACCGTGCGCGAGCTGGCGCGCGAGGCGGACGTGCTCATTGAAAACTACAAGGTCGGCCAGCTGGCGCGCTACGGCCTCGACGCGGTGAGCCTGCAGGCCATCAACCCGCGTCTGATCTATTGCTCCATCACCGGCTACGGCCAGACCGGACCACTCGCTCACCGAGCCGGCTATGACTTCGCCATACAGGCCGAAGGCGGCCTGATGAGCATCACCGGCAACAAGGGCGAAGAGCCGCAGAAGGTCGGCGTCGCCGTGACGGACCTGATGACGGGCGTCTACGCCACCACCGCCATCCTCGCCGCGCTGCACGAGCGCGCACGCACGGGCAAGGGCCGGGTGATCGACGCCGCACTGTTCGACGTGCAGGTGGCCATGCTGGCCAACCAGGCCAGCAACCAGCTCATCGGTAACAAGACCCCGACGCGCATGGGCAACGCGCACCCGAACATCGTGCCCTACCAGGTGTTCCCCACGCGCGACGGCCACATGGTGCTGGCGGTGGGCAACGACGGCCAGTTCGCCAAGTTCTGCGACGCCGCCGGGCAGCCCGCGGTCTCGCGCGACGCGCGCTTCTCGACCAATCCGGCGCGCGTCGAACACCGCGCCACGCTGGTGCCGCTGATCACCGGCTGGACGATGACGAAAGACACGGCCGAATGGGTCGCCCTGCTCGACCAGGCGGGCGTGCCCTGCGCACCGATTCTTGACATTGCTCAAGTCATGGAACATCCGCATGTGGCGGCGCGCGGAATGGCGCTACAACCACGCGACGCGTCGACCCCGCCCATGGTCGCCAACCCCATGCTGTTCGATGGCCAGCGCCCGGTCGCCGACCTGCCGCCGCCCGCACTGGACGCGCATCAGGCACGGTGGTTGCATACCTCCTGATGATCCGCCCACCGGGCCCGCTCCCACACACAACCCAAGCGTTCATGACCACCAGCTCCGCACTCGTCACCTTCACCGGTGTGCAGAAAACCTACGACGGCAACACCCTGGTGGTGCGCGACCTCAACCTCGAGATCCAGAAGGGGGAATTCCTTTCACTGCTGGGCCCGTCGGGCTCGGGCAAGACCACCACGCTGATGATGCTCGCCGGCTTCGAGTCGCCGACCTCGGGCGAGATCGCACTCAACGGCGTGCCCATCACGCGCACCCCGCCGCACAAGCGCAACTTCGGCATGGTGTTCCAGAACTACGCACTGTTCCCGCACATGACAGTGGCCGACAACATCGCCTACCCGCTGACGGTGCGCAAGCTCGACAAGAACGAGATCGACACCAAGGTCAAGCGCGCGCTGGACATGGTGCAGATGGGCCACATGGGCCAGCGCTATCCGTCGCAGATGTCGGGCGGCCAGCAACAGCGCGTGGCCCTGGCGCGCGCCCTGGTGTTCGACCCGCAGCTGGTGCTGATGGACGAGCCGCTGGGCGCGCTGGACAAGCAGCTGCGCGAGCACATGCAGATCGAACTGAAGGCCCTGCACCGCAGCCTGGGCGTGACCTTCGTCTATGTCACGCACGACCAGAGCGAAGCGCTGACCATGTCCGACCGCGTGGCCGTGTTCAACGAGGGCGTGATCCAGCAGATCGACCAGGTCGACCGCCTCTACGAAACGCCCGCCAACCGCTTCGTCGCCGGCTTCGTGGGCGACAACTCCGTGCTCGACGCGCGCGTGATCCAGAACAACGGTGACACCTGCGAGGTGCAGCTTTCCGACGGCACGCACCTGCACGGTGTCAACGTCAACCACGCCCAGGTCGGCGACACGGTGCAGTGCAGCGTGCGGCCCGAACGCATCGCCGTGGTGGACGCCGGCCACAGCGCCGGCAACCGCGTGGCCGCGACGATCTCCGACGTGATCTATTTCGGCGACCACCTGCGCCTGCGCTGCCAGGTGCCCGAGCAGCCCGAGATGAGCGTCAAGGTGCCGCTGCAGCACCTGGGCCACATGCAGGCCGGGCAGACGGTGCACCTGCACCTGCCGCCCACCCATCTGCGCGTGTACCGCTGAGCCCTTTCCCCCCGTTCCTCAACCCATGGAGACCCTCCAGATGAAACTCAAACCTGTCCTGATTGCCGTGGCCGCCCTCGTGGCCCTGCCCGCCATGGCCCAGAGCCTGACCGTCGTCAACTTCGGCGGTGCCAACGGCGCCGCGCAGAAGAAGGCCTACATCGATTCGTTCGAAAAGACCGGCACCAAGGTCACCATGGTCGAATACAACGGCGAACAGGCCAAGATCAAGGCCATGGTCGAAGCCAAGAAGGTCACCTGGGACGTGGTGGAAGTCGAGAGCCCGGACCTGAGCCGCGGCTGCGATGAAGGCCTGTTCGAGAAGCTGGACTGGGCCAAGATCGGCAACAAGGCCGACTTCCAGAAAGCCGCCGTGCACGAGTGCGGCGTGGGCACCTTCGTGTGGTCCACCGTGATGGCCTACAACGGCGACAAGCTCAAGGACGCTCCCGTGACCTGGGCCGATTTCTGGGACACCAAGAAATTCCCGGGCAAGCGCGGCATGCGCAAGGGCGCCCGCTACAACCTCGAATTCGCCCTGATGGCCGACGGCGTCAAGCCCGCCGACGTCTACAAGGTGCTGGCCACCAAGGACGGTGCCGACCGCGCCTTCAAGAAGATGACAGAGCTCAAGCCGAACATCCAGTGGTGGGAAGCTGGCGCGCAGCCGCCCCAGTTCCTGGTCGCCGGTGACGTGGCCATGACCACCGCCTACAACGGCCGCATCGACGCCGCCCAGCGCGAAGGCAAGAACCTCAAAATCACCTGGACCGGCGGCATCTACGACCTGGACTACTGGGTCATGCCCAAGGGCACGCCCAACAAGGACGCCGCACTGAAGTTCATCGCGCTGGCCAGCTCGGCCGACACACAGGCCGAATACGCCAAGAACATCAGCTACGGCCCGACCAACACCAAGGCCCTGGGCAAACTCGACGCCAAGGTGCTGAGCCAGCTGCCCACGTCCGCGGCCAATGCCAAGGACGCGCTGCAGTTCAACGTGGGCTTCTGGGCCGACCAGGGTGAAGCCCTGGAGAAGCGCTTCTCGGCCTGGGCAGCGCAATGATGATGGCCGGCGGAACCCTGGACCTGGCCACGCAGCTGCGCCGCGCCGAGCGGCGCCGCAAACAGCGCGCGGTGGCGCTCACGCTGCCGCTGCTGGCGTTTCTGGTCGTTTTTTTCCTGGTTCCGCTGGCATCGCTGCTGGTGCGGGCGGTGGAGAACCCCGAGGTCGCCGACGCCCTGCCCCGCACGGGGCAGGCGCTGGCCGGCTGGGATCGACACAGCCCGCCCGACGCCGCCGCCTTCGCGGCGGTGATCGCCGACCTGTCGGCGATCGAGGACACCGCGCAGGCCGGCGTGCTGGCGCGGCGCCTCAACAGCGAAGTCCCTGGTGCACGTTCGCTGGTCATGGGCACCTACCGTGCCGTGCAATCCGAAGACGCGGGTTTCAAGGACCTTGCCTCCGAACAGGCCAGGGCCAAACTGATCGAGCACGATGCGCGCTGGGAAGAGCTGCCCTACTGGCAGGCCATCGCCCAGAACAGCTCGCGCTGGACGCCCGACTACCTGCTGGCCGCGGTCGACCTCAAGCGCACGCCGCTGGGCGACATCGTGCGCGTGTCCGACGACGAGGCCGCCTTCTCAGACATCCTGGGCCGCACCTTCCAGATGAGCGCGGTCGTCACCTTCTTCTGCCTGCTGCTGGCCTACCCGCTGGCCTACTGGCTCTCCACCCTGCCCGAGCGCAAGGCCAACATCCTGCTGATCCTGGTGCTGCTGCCGTTCTGGACCTCGGTGCTGGTGCGCATCGCGGCCTGGATCGTGCTGCTGCAGAACAACGGCCTGGTCAACCGCTTCTTCATGTGGATCGGCCTGACCGACGCGCCGATCCCGCTGCTGTTCAATCGCGTGGGCGTGATCATCGCGATGGTGCACATCCTGCTGCCGTTTGCCATCCTGCCGCTCTACAGCGTCATGAAGTCGGTGCCGCCCAACTACCTGCGCGCCGCCATCTCGCTGGGCAGCGCGCCGTTTGCCGCCTTCGTGCGCGTCTACCTGCCGCAGACCTACCCGGGCGTCGCCGCCGGCGGCCTGCTGGTCTTCATCACCAGCATCGGCTACTACGTGACCCCGGCCCTGCTGGGCGGCGCGGGCGACCAGATGCTGAGCTACTACGTCGCGCAGTACACCAACGTCGAAGTCAACTGGGGCATGGCCTGTGCGCTCGGCGGTGTGCTGCTGACCACCACGCTGATCCTGTATTCGATCTACCGCAAGGTCTCGAAGGCCGAGCTGAGCCTCGGCTGAGCGGGAGTCCAAAATGTTCAAACTGCCCGACTTCCCCGCCTACTACACCCTGTTCGACAAGCTCGGCTGGCTCGCCCTGCGCGCCGGTGGACTGGCCGTGCTGGCCTTCCTGCTGATGCCGGTGATCGTCATCATCCCGCTGTCCTTCAGCGATTCGTCCTTCCTCGCCTACCCCATCGAAGGCTGGTCGCTGCGCTGGTACCAGGAGATGTTCCACTCGGACGACTGGATCCGCGCCACCAAGAACAGCTTCATCGTCGCGCCGCTGGCCACGCTGCTGGCGACCACGCTGGGCACGCTGGCGGCCATGGGCCTGGCCAACACCAGGTTCCTGGGCAAGGGTTTCATCACCGGCCTGCTGATCTCGCCCATGGTCGTGCCCATCGTGGTGGTCGGCGTCAGCGCCTACCTCTACTTCGCGCGCTGGGGCCTGAACGACTCCTACCTCGGTCTGGTGATCGTGCACGCCGCGCTGGGCGCGCCGTTTGTCGTGACCACCGTGTTGGCGACGCTGCAGAGCTTCAACCACAACCTGGTCAAGGCCAGCCTGAGCCTGGGCGCCAGCCCGCTGGAGACCTTCTTCCGCGTCACGCTGCCCGTCATCGCCCCGGGCGTGATCTCGGGCGCGCTGTTCGCCTTCGCCACCTCGTTCGACGAAGTCGTGGTGACCCTGTTCCTGGCCGGCCCCGAGCAGGTCACGCTGCCGCGCCAGATGTTCACCGGCATCCGCGAGAACATCTCGCCCACCATCGCCGCCGTCGCCACGCTGCTGATCCTGTTCACGACCGCCTTGATGCTGACGCTGGAGTGGCTGCGCGGCCGCAGGAAATAACGGATGCCCTTCACCACCGACACCACCCTCGCCGGCCGCCACGTTCGCCTCGTTCCGCTGCGACCCAAGCACCACGACGACCTGGTCGAGGCGGTGCGCGACGGCGAACTCTGGAAGCTCTGGTACACCGCCATCCCCACGCCCGAGGGCATGGCGGCCGAGATCCAGCGCCGCCTGGGCCTGCAGAAGGCCGGCAGCATGCTGCCCTTCGCGGTGCTCAACCCGGAGGGCCAAGCGGTGGGCATGACCACCTACATGAACATCGACGCCGCCAACCGCCGCGTCGAGATCGGCTCCACCTGGTACCGCCAGGCGGTGCAGCGCACGCCGCTCAACACCGAGGCCAAGCGCCTGCTGCTGACCCACGCCTTCGAGACGCTGGGCTGCATCGCGGTGGAGTTCCGCACCCACTGGTTCAACCACGCCAGCCGCCGCGGCATCGAGCGCCTGGGTGCCAAGCTCGACGGTGTGCTGCGCAGCCACCAGATCAACAGACATCCGGAAGCACAAGGCGCGCTGCGCGACACCTGCGTCTACAGCATCGTGGCGCACGAGTGGCCGAGCGTGAAGGCCCACCTGGACTTTCAGCTGAGCAAGCCCCGCACCTGAAGACATGAGCGAACCCACCACCTTCAACCAGCCCCTCGGTGGCAATGAGATGCCGCGCTTCGGCGGCCTCGCCAGCATGATGCGGCTGCCCGTCGCGACCTCCGCCGTCGGCCTGAACGCCGGCTTCATCGGCGTCCCGCTGGACATCGGCACCAGCCACCGCCCGGGCGCCCGTTTCGGCCCGCGCCAGATCCGCGCCGAGTCCTGCCTGATCCGCCCCTACAACATGGCGACAGGGGCCGCGCCGTTCGACGCGCTGCAGGTGGCCGACCTGGGCGACGTGCCCATCAACACCTACCACCTGCTCAAGTCGGTCGACATCATCGAAGGCCACTACCGCCCGATCATCGACGCCGGCTGCATCCCGCTCACGCTGGGCGGCGACCACACCATCGCCCTGCCCATCCTGCGTGCCATGAAGGCCAGGCACGGTCCGGTGGCCCTGATCCACGTGGACGCGCACGCCGACGTCAACCCCGACATGTTCGGCGAGCGCATCGCGCACGGCACCCCGTTCCGCCGCGCCGTCGAGGAAGGCCTGCTGATCGGCGACAAGGTCTGGCAGATCGGCCTGCGCGGCAGCGGCTATTCGGCCGAGGACTTCGACTGGCCGCGCCAGCAGGGCTTCACCATCGTGCCGGCGCACGAGGTCTGGTGGCAGTCGCTCGCCCCGCTGATGGCCGACATTCGCGCCAAGATCGGCCCCGACACCCCGACCTACCTCAGCTTCGACATCGACGGCATCGACCCCGCCTACGCGGGCGGCACCGGCACACCCGAAATCGGCGGCCTGAACGTGCCGCAGGCGCTGGAGATCGTGCGCGGCTGCCGCGGCCTGAACCTGGTGGGCTGCGACCTGGTCGAGGTCTCGCCCGCCTACGACACCAGCGGCAACACCGCGCTGCTGGGTGCCAACCTGCTCTTTGAAATGCTGTGCGTCCTGCCCGGCGTTCACTACCGCTGAAACCGAGGAAAGTCCATGAGCCGTCCCCAGGCCATCCCCACCGTTCAGATCGACAACGACCGCGTGATCGTCACCGAATGGCGCTTCCCGCCCGGCGCCGAAACCGGCTGGCACCGCCATGCGCACGACTATGTCGTCGTCCCGATGACCGGCGGGGAGCTGCTGCTGGAGACCCCGGAGGGCAACCGCACCTCGCCGCTGGTGCCGGGCCAGTCGTACACGCGCCAGGTCGGTGTGGAGCACAACGTCATCAACCCCACCGGACACGAGGTCGTGTTCGTGGAAATCGAAATGCGCTGACGCCACGCCCATGCCACTTTCCAGACCCTTCCTGCTGCTGGCCCTGACAATTCCTGCGCTGGCCTCGGCCCAGTCCCAGCCCCTCGTGGTTGCCAACTTCGGCGGCGCCAACGGCAAGGCGCAGGAAGTGGCCTTCCTCAAGCCCTTCACCCAGGCCAGCAAGGTGCCGGCCAAGGGCGTCGAGTACGACGGCGACCTCGGCCCTGTGCGCAAGATGGTCCAGACCCGCAAGGTCGAATGGGACGTGGTGGAAGTCGAATCCTCCGAGCTGACCACCGGCTGCAAGGAAGGCCTGTTCGAGCCCTTCGACAAGAGCAAGGTGCCCCACACCTCCATGCTGCTGGCCGGCAGCGTGCAGGAGTGCGGTGTCGGCGCTTTCGTGTGGTCCACCGTGCTCGCCTACAACGGCGCCACGCTCAAGACCGCGCCGCGCAGCTGGGCCGATTTCTGGGACGTGAAGAAATTCCCGGGCAAGCGCGCCATGCGCAAGGGCGCGCGCTACAACCTCGAGTTCGCGCTGATGGCCGACGGTGTGCACCGCCGCGACGTGTACAGCCTGCTGGCCACCGAGCCGGGGCTGCAGCGCGCCCTGGCCAAGCTGCAGCAACTCAAGCCCCACATCGTCTGGTGGGAATCCGGCTCGCAGCCACCCAAGATGCTGGCCGCCGACGAGGTGGTGATGAGCACCGCCTACAACGGCCGCATTTCGGCGGCCGTGGCCGATGGCGCCACCCTGTCGACGGTGTGGACCGACGCCATCTACGACATCGACTACTGGGCCATCGTCAAGGGTTCGCCGCGTGCCGAACAGGCGCGCGCCTTCGTGAACTTCGCCACCACGGACGCCGCCCAGCTCGCGTTCTCGCGCGAAATCGCCTACGGCCCGACCCACTACAACGCCATCTTGCAGTACGACAACGGCCGCAAACGGGTCATCGACGACGCCCACCTCATCGACCTGTCGATGGCGCCCAGCGACCTGCCATCGGCGCCCGGAAACCTGCGCCGCTCGCTGGGCTTCAACCCGACCTTCTGGGTGGGCAATGGCGCGCAGCTTGAAAAGCGGTTCGCCGACGCGCTGAAATAGAGCATTCCACCCATTGCATTCAAGGAGACCCGCATGGACATGAAAACCTCTCCCCTGGCCCTGCTCAAGGACCCGACCCTGCTCAAGACCGACGGCCTGATCAACGGCGAATGGGTCCAGGGCGCCAGCCGCTTCGACGTGCTCGACCCGGCCACGGGTCTGAAGCTGGCCGACGTCGCCAACCTCGGCCCGGCTGACGCCGAGCGTGCCATCGCCGCCGCCAACGCCGCCTGGGCCGGCTGGAAGAACAAGACCGCCAAGGAGCGCAGCATCATCCTGCGCAAGTGGTACGACCTGCTGATGGCCAACCAGGACGACCTGGGCCGCCTGATGACGGCCGAACAGGGCAAGCCGCTGCCCGAAGCCAAGGGCGAAGTGGCGTATGGCGCCAGCTTCGTCGAGTGGTTCGCCGAAGAGGCCAAGCGCGTCAACGGCGAGACCCTGCCGCAGTTCGACAACAACCGCCGCCTGTTGGTGCTCAAGCAGCCCATCGGCGTCTGCGCCGCCATCACGCCCTGGAACTTCCCGCTGGCCATGATCACCCGCAAGGTCGCGCCCGCACTGGCCGCCGGCTGCCCGGTGGTCATCAAGCCCGCCGAACTGACCCCGCTGACGGCCCTGGCCGCGGCCGAGCTGGCGATCCGCGCCGGCATCCCGGCCGGTGTGCTCAACATCGTCACCGCCGACGACCAGAACTCGATCGCCGTGGGCAAGGTGCTGTGCGCCTCCGACGTGGTGCGCCACATCAGCTTCACCGGCTCCACCGAAGTCGGCCGCATCCTGATGGCGCAGAGCGCGCCCACGGTCAAGAAGATGTCGCTGGAACTCGGCGGCAACGCCCCCTTCATCGTGTTCGACGACGCCGATATCGACTCCGCCGTCGAAGGCGCCTTCGCCAGCAAGTACCGCAACGCCGGCCAGACCTGCGTCTGCTCCAACCGCCTGTACGTGCAGGAAGGTGTGTACGAGCAGTTCGTCGAGAAGTTCGCCGCCAAGGTGAAAACCGCCAAGGTCGGCAATGGCTTTGAAGATGGCGTGAACCAGGGCCCGCTGATCGAGGAAGCCGCGCTGCAGAAGGTGGAACGCCACGTCGCCGACGCACAGGCCAAGGGCGGCCGTGTGCTGGTGGGTGGCAAGCGCCTGGACGGCCAGTTCTTCGAACCCACGGTGGTGGCCGATGCCACGGCCGACATGCTGTGCGCCCGCGAAGAGACCTTCGGCCCCTTCGCGCCGGTGTTCAAGTTCAAGACCGAGCAGGAAGCCATCGACGCCGCGAACAACACCGAGTTCGGCCTGGCCAGCTACTTCTACAGCCGCGACATCGGCCGCATCACCCGCGTGAGCGAAGCGCTGGAGTACGGCATGGTGGGCGTGAACGTCGGCATCCTGGCGACCGAGCACGTGCCCTTCGGCGGTGTCAAGCAGTCCGGCCTGGGCCGCGAGGGCTCGCACTACGGCATGGACGACTACGTCGAGATCAAGTACGTCTGCATCGGCGACGTGCTCAAGTGATCTGACCCCCGCCTACAGGATGCGTTGCTGCTGGCCGGCCTGGCCGATGGCAATGCGCCGGTAGGCGCAGCGCCCGACCTGGCGCAGGAACAGCGAGTTGGCGATCAGCCAGACCCGCACCGCCCGCTTGGCCTGGCCGCCGACGATGCGGCGGTAGTCCTCGAACAGATCGCGGCGCTCGTCGAACGCCTTGCCCAGGTCGGCCAGCCCGCTGCGCTGCACCACATGGGTCTCCACCGCATCCCAGCCCGGCAACGGGCAGCGGAACACCTGGCCCACCGGCAGACTGGAACTCCACAGGTAGGTGATGTCCTGGCCGTCGTCGAACTCCACGGCGATGGACAGGTAGTCGTGCGTGAGGATCTGGTCCTCGGGCAGGTGCGAGGGCAGGCGGTCCACCACCCAGCGCCAGTCCAGCGTGAGCCCCGGACGCAGCGGCTGGTCCGCCAGCGGGTACTGCAGGATGCCCACGTTCTTGTGCGTCTCGCAATCGATGCGCTGCCCGGGTCCCTCGGTGAAGATGCCGCCGTCGCCGAAGGCGAAGAAGTGGTGCCAGCCCGCCGGCATCAGCCGCGCCTGGCGCTGGCGCTGCAATTCGGCGCGCACCAGGCCCTGCACATCGCCGCGGGCCGACAGGGCCAGCAGCCCGTCTTCGGCGGGGCCCTTCCAGACCACGGCCACGCCCTCCACCCGGCCCTCGCCCGCCAGGTACTGCGCCAGCGGCACCGCGAGATCACCCTGCGGGTTGGCGAACTCGCCGGCCGAACGGGCGATCTGCAGGCGGCCGGTGCGGTCGGCCGTCAGCGTGCCGGTGTTCTGCATGGTGTTGTGGATGGCGCTGGCGCCGCCGCTGCCCGCGACGCGGGCGAAAAACACGAAACCCGGCTCCAGCCAACGGCCGTGTTCCTTGCTGAACCACCACAGCCCGTTGAGGAAGAACGTGACCTGTTGCCCGGCCTGCAGCTCGCCGAGCGACTGGCTCCAGGGCAGGTTCGACGGCATGAGGGTGAAGGGTTCGATGCGGACCACCGCGTCGACACCCCGCGCCAGGTGCCGGAAGTCCTGCGCCAGCTCGGCCGCCGGGCGGATGGCCCCCGGCGCCGGCTTCGGGCTGTCGGCATGGGCCACGGCGCAGGGGCCCGCCAGCAGCGGCACCGCGGCCAGGCCCTTGACCCACTGGCGCCGGCTGGCGCTGGGCATGGCCGGGGTGGCGTGTCCACCCACATGGTCGTGGGCACAGCAATGGTCGTGTGGACCGTGGTCGAGGGGCGCGGCGGGAACGGTTGTCGAGAGGGTCACGGTGGTCTCCTGAAGGGGTGGCTGCCCGCCGGAGCGGAGCCGGCGGGCTGGAACCCATGCTAGGAAGCACCATGGCCGCTTCGGACACGGCGGGCGTTTTGCCCGACCCCGTCCGGGACAGCGTCCCGGGTCAGGCGCTGGCCGGGTCGCTGCTGCCCAACAGCTTGAACTGCAGCGCCTTGCGCGTGAGCTCGATGTCGCTGCGCGCGCCCAGCTTGGCCTTGAGCTGGTAGTGGCCGTTGCGCACGGTCTTGGGACTGATGTGCAGCGCCAGGCCGATGGCATCCACGTCCAGCCCCTGCATCAGCAGCCGCAGGATGTCGAACTCGCGCGGCGTCAGTCCGGCGTGTTCGCCCTCGCCGTCCAGCAGCATGCCCGCCACCTCACCCGCGATGTCGGGGCTGAGCGCGCGCTGGCCGCGCGCCACCTGGTAGACCGCATCCACCAGCACCTGCGGCGCACTGCCTTTGGTCACGTAGCCCCGCGCGCCGGCCTTGAGCGCCTGCACCGCGTACAGCGGCTCGGCGTGCATGGAGAACACCAGCACCGCCGCCTCCGGGCTGTGGCGCAGCATCTGGGACAGCAGCCGCAGGCCACTGCCCGATCCCAGGCTCAGGTCCAGCAGGGTCACCTCGGGCTCGTGGGTCTTGAACTGCTCGTATCCCTCGTCGGCCGTGCCGGCCTCGGCCACGATGCGCAGGTCCTGGCGCCGCTCCAGCAGTCGGCGGTAGCCCTCGCGCACGATGGCGTGGTCGTCAATGATCAGCAGGCGCAGCATGGTGTCCCTCATGAACCGGCAGGTGGATGCGCAAGCGCAGGCCGTGCGGATCGGCCACTTCCAGTGCCAGCGTGCCGCCGAGCGCCTGCACCCGTTCGCGCATGCCCAGCAGACCCTGGCCGCCGCTGTCCGGCAGCGAAGGCGGCTGAGCCAGCGGGCCATTGTCCTGCACCTGCAGGTGCAGGCCGTCGGCGCGTTCGCTCAACACCACCGCGATGCGCGTGGCCTGGCCGTGGCGCACGGCATTGGTCAGGCCTTCCTGCACCAGCCGGAACACGCTGACCGAGAGCGTGTCGTCCCAGCGATCGAGGTCGCCGTCGATCTGCAGGCTGTACCCGCAGCGCCCGGTGTCGCGTCGACGCCAGCTGTCCACCAGCTGCTGCAGGCAGGCCGTCAGCCCGAAGGCCTCCAGCCCCGGCGGCCGCAGCTGCTGCACGATGTGGCGCACCGCGGTGACCATGCCCTCGCAGGTGCGCGTGAGCGCATCGGCGCTGGGCAGCAGCGCAGGCACCGACTCGCGCGCCACCTCGTCCACGATTGCGACCTCGGCCCGCATCGAGGTCAGCGACTGGCCCAGCTCGTCGTGCAGTTCGCGCGCCAGGTGGCGCCGCTCCTCCTCGCGCACAGACAGCAGCCGGTCGGCCAGCTGCCGCTGCGCGCCCACCGTGTCCTGCAGCCGGTCGGCCATGCGGTTGAACTGGGCGCCAATGCGCTGCAGCTCGCGGGGGCCCGCGGGCGGCATGCGGGCCGACAGGTCGCCCGCCTCTAGACGCTGCAAGGTGGCCAGCATGGCCCTGGTGGGCCTGAGCGCGCGCCGCGCCGCCAGATAGGCCAGTGCCGCCACCGCCAGCACGCCCGCCGCGCTCACCAGGGTCTGCCACCAGTGCTGCCACAGCAGGGCCGATTGCGCCGGCCAGTGCGGCGCCAGGGCCAGTTCGCCGACGCGGGTGCCGGGGTAGCGCACCAGCGGCAGCAGCGCGCCCACCTCTTCTCCGGCCGTGGCCCGCAGCAGCGACTCCACCCCACCGGGATGCGCCCCCGCCGTGCCCAGGCAGCGCTGGTCCACCGCCAGGCCGTGGATGTTGCGCACGGTCAGGCAGAACGGCACCAGCTCGCCCAGCCCGACCAGGTTCTGCAGCTCCTCGCCCGCGAGCGTGGCCTGGAACACGCCGGGCTCGGCTCCCAGTTCGTTCAGCCGCAGGCGTTCGATGGTCCGCGCCAGGCGCTGCAGCTGCGGGTCGACCGCCCAGGCCACACGCCACAGGCTCCAGCCACCCGAGGCCAGCAGCAGCAGCGCCGCCCCCGCCAGCAGCCAGGCGCCCAGGCGGCGCTGCAGGCGGTAGCCGGGGACGGGGAACAGGACAGAAGCGTGCTCAGCGGGCATGGGCCCGATTGTCGGGCCCGGCCTCCAGCCGGGCGAGGGCCTCGCGCGCCTCGTCCAGGCCCTCCTGCGCTGCGCGCTGCAGCCAGTGGCGCGCCTGCGCCGGGTCGGCCGGCACGCCCTGACCCTGCGCCAGCACCATGCCGTAGTGGTAGCGCGCCAGCGTTGCGTAGCCCGAGGTGTCGGGGTGCTCGGCGCCCTGGCGCAGCAGTTGCGCCGCGCGCGCCAGGTCCCTGGGCACACCATGACCGTTCTCCAGCAGATGCGCCAGCCAGATGATCGAGTACGGGTCGTTCCAGCGGCTGATGCAGTCCTCGAAGATGCGCACCGCCGCCGCGTGGTCGCCGGTCTTGTCTGCGGCGTAGCCGTAGAGGCACTTGATGCGCTTGTCGCTGTTCACGAACGCGCCGTAGCTCATGTCGTTGCCGGAGTCGTCGCGCGACACCGCGGCGGCCGGCGAAGCTGCGGGCGTGTCCCGGAAGCGCTGGCCGTCGGGTCGCAGCCAGGCGCCGTGGTGACCCAGGCGCAGGAACTCCTGCGCATCGGCCTGCCCTTCCCGGGCCAGGTCTTCAAACAGGCGGCGTGCGGCTGTTCGGTCGGGTGCCACACCCAGGCCGAAATGCAGCGCCGTCGCGTAGTGCAGCCGGGCCAGCCGGGCATAGCCCTCGTTGTCGCTGTCCATGGCCAGGCGCAGGAACTCCACCACCCGTTCGGGGCGCTTGGGCACGCCGTAGCCGAGGTCGAAGTACTGCGAGAGGCGGATCAGCCCGCCCGCGTGGCGCCGCTTCACACAGTCGGCCATGATCCGCAGCGCGGTGTCGAAGTCGCCGCATTTCTCCAGCTCGAACAGCGCGGTCGAGAAGTGGCCAGTGCTGTACTCGCAACTGGCCGGGATCTCGATCTGCGCCGCCTCGATCTCCTCGGCCGTCGGGTGGGGGCCGCGGCAGAGCTGATTGCTGGCGCGCAGCCCACCCGCGCGTTCGGCCAGCCGCTGCACCCACGCCGCAGCCTGGACCTGCGCCCCGGCGACCGTGGCGGACCAGCGCAGGCGCGTGCCGCCGGTGCGGGTGTCCCAGTCCACATCCAGGTGAAGGTCGGACCCGTCCAGGGCTTCCGGCCGCAGGCGGGCTTCGTAGCGCGCGCCGTCCAGCACCAACACCTCGGCGTGGTCCGCGCCGCGGTCGGCCAGCGCCTGCTGCACTGCCCGCCAGACCCGCTCCGGCGGCATGGGCAGCAGTTGTTCACCGGAGGTGCCGTCGGCGGCCCAGGCCGAAGGTGCCGCGAAAGCGGTGAGAAACAGGGCGGTGGTCACAAACCTGCGCATGAGGGCTCCTTCGTGTCATGGGCTCCCGGGCTTGGGAGTGGCGCGATGCTAGGAAGGAACGCAGGGATTGTGGGCGGTCGGAGGCACACAGGGCACGCCGCCCGGGCGGCGGCGGGCAAAATGCCCGGTCGGCCATCGAGGCCCGGGCTGGCCCCGCTACAATCGCCACCCATTGCGGGTGTAGTTCAATGGTAGAACGGCAGCTTCCCAAGCTTCATACGAGGGTTCGATTCCCTTCACCCGCTCCAGAATGACAAAGGCCCCGCGGCGCAAGCAGCGGGGCCTTTGGCTTTGTGGGCCGAGCAGGGGATCAGATCAGCGGCACGCCGGTCTTGCTCTGGATCTCCTCGCGCGTCACGCCGTCGGCCAGCTCCACCAGCTTCAGACCCTCGGGCGTCACGTCCATCACGCCCAGGTCGGTGATGATGCGGTCGACCACGCCCTTGCCGGTCAGCGGCAGGGTGCACTCGGGAAGGATCTTCAGGTCGGTGCTGCCGTCCTTCTTCTTGGCCACGTGCTCCATCAGCACGATCACGCGCGGCACGCCAGCCACCAGGTCCATGGCCCCGCCCATGCCCTTGACCATCTTGCCGGGGATCATCCAGTTGGCCAGGTCGCCCGTGCCGGTGACCTGCATGGCGCCCAGGATGGACAGGTTGATCTTGCCGCCGCGGATCATGGCGAAGCTCTCGTGGCTGCCGAAGATCGACGAACCCTTGATGGTGGTCACCGTCTGCTTGCCGGCGTTGATCAGGTCGGCGTCCACCTCGTCCTCATAGGGGAAGGGGCCGATGCCCAGCATGCCGTTCTCGCTCTGCAGCCACACCTCGACGTGGTCGGGCACGTGGTTGGCCACCAGCGTCGGGATGCCGATGCCGAGGTTCACATAGAAACCGTCCTGCAGTTCCTGGGCCGCACGTGCGGCCATCTGGTCTTGGGTCCATGCCATGTTCGTGCTCCTTACTTGCGGTCGCGGGTGGTGCGCTTCTCGATGCGCTTCTCGGGCGTCGGGTTGTGCACGATGCGGTGCACGTAGATGCCGGGCAGGTGCACGTCGTCCGGCGCGATCTCGCCGGTGGCGACGATGCGCTCGACCTCGACGATGCAGACCTTGCCGGCCATGGCCGCGGCCGGGTTGAAGTTGCGCGCCGTCAGGTTGAAGCGCAGGTTGCCCGACTTGTCGGCCACGTCGGCCTTGACCAGCGCCACCTCGGGGAACAGCGCGTGTTCCATCACGTAGGTCTCGCCGTTGAACTCGCGCAGCTCCTTGCCCTCGGCCACGATGGTGCCGACGCCGGTCTTGGTGAAGAAAGCCGGGATGCCGGCGCCGCCGGCGCGCAGCTTCTCGGCCAGCGTGCCCTGGGGCGTGAATTCGAGCTCGAGTTCGCCGGCCAGGTACTGGCGCTCGAACTCCTTGTTCTCGCCCACATAGGACGAGATCATCTTCTTGATCTGGCGCGTCTGCAGCAGCTTGCCCAGACCGAAGTCGTCCACGCCGGCGTTGTTGGAGATCGCAGTCAGGTTCTTCACGCCCGAATCGCGCAGGGCGTCGATGAGGGCCTCGGGAATGCCGCAGAGGCCGAAGCCGCCGACTGCTATCAGCTGGCCGTCGGCCACCACGCCCTGGAGGGCTTCGGCCGCGCTGGGATAGATCTTGTTCACGTGAAAAGACTCCAGTGGTTGAACAAACAGGGATCGAGAAATCGGGTGGCGGAACGATACTACGTATCCACATACGTAGTTTGACCTAAGGACCAACCCGCACACACCCATGGACCAGATCGACTACCGCCTCGCCTTCGACCTGGCCCCGGTGGGCCTGGCACTCTCCCGCCAGCGCACCATGGTGGACTGCAACCGGGCCCTGTGCGAGATGTTCGGCGCCACGCGCGAACAGCTCGTGGGGCAGAGCTTCCTCATCCTCTACCCCAGCGCCGACGAGTACGAGCGCACCGGCGCGCGCATCGTTCCCATCCTGGGCCGCGGCGGCACCTACGCGGACGAACGCATCATGCAGCGGGTGGACGGCCGCTTCAAGGGCGAGACCTTCTGGTGCCACGTGACCGGCCGCGCGCTGAACCCGGCCGACCCGCACGCCGCCGGCATCTGGACCTTTGAAGACCTGAGCGCGCGCCGGCCGGTGGGCGCTGCGCTGACCCCGCGCGAACGCGAGGTGGCCGCCTGCCTGATGGACGGCCTGACCAGCAAGGAAATCGGCAAGCAGCTGGGCATCAGCCACCGCACGGTGGAAATCCACCGCGCGCGGCTGATGCGCAAGTACCAGGCGCACAGCACGCCCGATCTTGTCCATCGACTGATCGCGGGAAGCTGAAGCCCGCAACAGTTCACTGGGGCTGGTAGCCCGAGTCCTTGATGATCCTCGCCCACACCTCGCGGTAGGCCGTCTCGCGCTTGCCGAGCTCGGCACCGCTCATGTAGCCCACGGTCAGGCCCATGGCGGTCAGCCGGTCCTTCACGTCGGCCTGCGCGATCACCTTCTGCAGCGCGGCAGCCAGCTTGTCAAGTTCGGCCTTGGGCGTGCCAACGGGCGCGAACAGACCGTAGTACGGCACTTCCTCGAAGCCCTTGATGCCCAGTTCGGTGAAGGTCGGCACCTCGGGCAGTGCGGCCTGGCGCTGAGTGCCCATGACGGCGGCCACGCGCAGCTTGCCGGCCTTGTGGTTCTCGATGAAGTCGGGCACCGAGCCCACGCCGGCCGGGATGGTGTTGCCCAGCATGTCGGCCATCATGGGCGCGCTGCCACGGTAGGGTGCCGCCACCAGGTCCAGCCCGAACTGCTTGCCAATCACCTGCACCGCGAACTGCGGCGTGGACGCGGGCGCCGGGATGCCCATGGTCGCCTTGCCGCCAGCCGCCTTCACGCCGTCGATCCAGGCCTTGAAGTCGCGCGCCGGCGTGCCGCCCGACAGCGCCACCGCGTTCACGAAGGTGGCGAAACCGGCCACCGGCACGAAGTCCTTGGCCGGGTCGAAGCCCGGATTCTTCATCGTCAGCGGCAGGATGGACACGCTGTGGTCGTGGCTCAGGAACAGGGTGTGGCCATCGGGCGCGGCCGCCTTGAGCGCCTGCGCCGCCAGCTGGCCGCCCGCGCCGGCCTTGTTGTCCACCACCACGCTGCTCCCCAGCTCGGCCTGCAGGCGCTCGGCCAGGATGCGGGCGATGGCATCGGTGCCACCACCCGCCGGAAAACCGACCAGGATTCGGGTGGTTGGCGCCTGTGCGTGTGCCGTGAACGGCGACAGCAGGGCCGATGAAGTGGCAATTGCAGCGAACGTGCGCAGCATCCATGAACGGCGACTTGAGGTCATGACAAACTCCTTTTGATTGAACGACGTTTAAAGAATTGACATTTGTTTGATTTTTTGAGCCGCCCAGGCATCACAGACCGTCCACCGGGACCACCTCGGCCGCTGTGCGGAAGGCCTCCACCGCCGTGGGAATGCCGCAGTAGACGGCGGCGTGCAGCAGGACCTCCTGGATCTCTGCCGGCGTGGCCCCGTTGTTCAGCGCGCCGCGCACATGGCCCTTGAGTTCGTGCTGCTTGCCCAGTGCGGTCAGCATGGCCACGGTGATCAGGCTGCGGGTCTTGCGGTCCAGGCCAGGCCGCTGCCAGACATCGCCCCAGGCGGCGCGCGAGATGTGGTCCTGGATCGGCTGGGTGAAGGGCGTGGCGCCCGCCAGCGCGCGGTCGACGAAGTCGTCGCCCATCACCTCGCGGCGGGTCTGGAGGCCTCGGTGGTACTGCTCGTCTTGCATGATTTGTTCCCCAGGTGTCAGAGTCGGTTCAACGGGCGAGGATAAGCTGGACCTTTGCCCAGAACCTGACCGGAGACAAACATGAGCGACCGCTACCCCCTGCCCGACCTGAACAGCCTGCCCGACGACCTCAAAGCCAAGATCCTGGAGGTGCAGGAGAAAGCAGGCTTCGTGCCCAACGTGTTCCTGGCCCTGGCCCGCCGCCCGGCCGAGTGGCGCGCCTTCTTCGCGTACCACGATGCGCTGATGGTGCCCGAGTCGGTGGGACGCAGCTCCGGGCTCACCAAGGGCGACCGGGAGATGATCGTCACCGCCACCAGCGCCGCCAACCACTGCCTGTACTGCGTGGTGGCGCATGGCGCCATCCTGCGCATCTACGAGAAAAAGCCCCTGGTGGCCGACCAGGTGGCGGTGAACCATCGCAAGGCCGACATTCCGCCGCGCCAGCGCGCCATGCTCGACTTCGCGATGAAGGTCTGCCTGGCCTCGCACGAGATCGACGACGCTGATTTCAAGGCTCTGGCCGCCCACGGTTTCAGTGATGAGGACGCCTGGGACATCGCCGCCATCACCGCCTTCTTCGGCCTGTCCAACCGCATGGCCAGCTTCAGCGGCATGATGCCCAACCCCGAGTTCTATCTGATGGGGCGCACGCCAAAGCAGAAATAGTGCCCCCACGCTCCGCCGCTGCGCGGGTCGCTGCCCCCACGGGGGCTGATCCGGCTTGGGGCGGCCCGGCGCCGGACCGCCGTCTTCAGCGCCCCAGCAGCGGCGGGTGGCCGGCGCCTTCGATCAGGGCGCGGGCTTGGTCGGACATGGGCACCGACTTCTGCCTGGGGAAGTCCACCCACACCACCGTCGCACCGCCATTGGCGCAGACCGTGACCGGGTCGTCGGTGCGCAGCATCTCGTGGAAAGTGTCGAACGAGGTTCTGCCCATCGTGCCGACATAGGTGCGCACCAGCACGTCGCCCGGGAACTCGAACTGCCGGATGAAGTTGCAGAAGGCGTTGACGATCACCGGCCCCTCGCCCTGCGGGTCGGCCGGCAGGCCCAGGCCGAAGAACCAGTCCAGCCGCGCAATCTCCATGTAGCGGAAATAGATCGTGTTGTTGACGTGCCCCATGGCGTCCATGTCGCCCCAGCGGATGGGCACCACGATTTCATGCACCAGGCGTTTCTCGGCAGGCAGTTCGAGTTTCATGGGTTGTCCTTGTCATGTTCAGCGGTGGGCGCGGATGGAGGCCAGGATGCCGGCCACGAACAGCACGCAGGCCAGCAGCTGCGCGGTGGCCGGCCAGTCGCCGCTCCAGGCGAAGGCGTAGATCAGCGCAAACACGGTCTCGCTCACCACCAGCTGGCCGGCCAGGCTGGTGCTCAGCCGGCGGCTGGCGACGTTCCACATCACCGAAGCGATCCAGGCCGAACCGATGCCGGTGAAGGCGCACACGAACACGAACCGGCCGAAGCCAGGCCGGCCGGTCACTTCGGCCCAGCCGGTGCCCCAGCCCAGCCACAGCAACAGCCCGCCGAGCCCGGCGGCCAGACCCAGCCAGTTGGCCCAGGCGGTGGACTTCACCCCGGGGTGGCGGCGGATCCAGCGGGCATTGAGCATGCCGAAGGCCAGCCAGCTGAGCATGGCGCCTGCGGCCAGCAGCACGCCGCGCCAGAAGTGGCCGGCCCCGCTGGCGTTCACCTCTTCCGCCGTGGCGTCCATCATCAGCACCATGCCGGCCGCCGTGAGCAGCAGCCCTGGCAGCAGCGCCGCCCAGCGCAGGTGCGCGGGTTTGCCCAGCAGCATCATCCAGACCGGCAGCGTGCCGATGATCAGTGCCGGCAGCGCCGCGCCGGCGTCGGCAATGCCGTAGACCAGCAGCAGGTAGTAGCCGGTGTAGCCCAGCACGCTGAGCCACAGCGCTGCGCCGGCCTGGGCCGCATCGGGCCACTGCCCGGTGCGCTGTCCTGATGGCATGCGCAGCGTCTGCCACAACATCCAGGCCAGCGAGAACAGGCCGCAGGCGATGAAGCGCCCCGCCGTGTAGTCCACAGAAGAAAACCCGGGCGCCACCAGCGGCGCCACAAAGGTCGTGCCCCAGAACGCCCCTGCTCCCAGCCCGGCGGCGATGCCCGCCGCCATGCCGGGCGGCAGGCCCGCCGGCGCACGATCAGACACCGAAGCCGTCATCTGCCGCAATCACTGCACCGTTCACAAAGTGGCTCTCGTTAGACGCCAGCATGACCAGCACCGCATCCAGATCGGCCGGCTGACCCACGCGCTTGCGCGGGAGCATGCCAATCAGCTTCTGGCCCTGTTCGGTCTGCCAGTGGTGGTGGTTGATCTCGGTGTCGATGTAGCCCGGGCAGATGGCGTTCACGTTGATGCCGAACTTGCCCCACTCCACGGCCATGGCCTTGGTCATCTGCACCACGGCGGCCTTGCTCATGCAGTACACGCCGATCTGCGGCAGCACCTTGAGCCCCGCCATCGACGCGATGTTGATGATGCGGCCACCGACGAAGGTGCCGGGCGCCGCGCCCTTGGCGCGGGCCAGCATGCGTTTGGCCACTTCCTGGGCGACGAAGAAGGCGCCCTTGGTGTTCGTGTTGAAGACGTAGTCGTAGTCCTCTTCGGCCACATCCTGCAGGCGCTGCGTGGTGCTCACGCCCGAGTTGTTCACCAGGATGTCGATCGGGCCGACCTCGGTCTCGGCGTGGGCCACAGCCGCCCTGATCGAGGCGGTGTCGGTCACGTCCAGCGCCACCACGTGCGCATCGCCTCCCTCGGCCTCGATGTGCGCGCGCAGGGCCATCAGGCGGTCGGTGCGGCGGCTGGCCAGCACGACGGCGGCACCGGCCTTGGCGAGGGTCTTGGCGAACTGTTCGCCCAGGCCGCCGGAAGCGCCGGTGATGAGGGCCACGCGGCCCGAAAGGTCGATCTGGTAGGTCACGGGATAATCTCCGGGCAGGTGCAAATTAGCACGATCGTTCGATTTTCTGGCGCCGCAGCAATAGAATGCTGTCCGCCCGACGACAGACGCCGCGCCAGGTGGCGGCAAAAGTACAAAACCATTATCCGCGAGACCCCCCATGACCTCTGAAGAAATCCTTGCCCAGTTCGGCCCGCGCGAAGCCATGGAATACGACGTGGTGATCGTCGGCGGAGGGCCCGCTGGCCTGGCCACCGCCATCCGCCTCAAGCAGCTGGCCACCGAAAAAGGCAGCGAGGTCAACGTCTGCGTGCTCGAGAAAGGCTCGGAGCCCGGCGCCCACATCCTCTCGGGCGCCGTGATGGACCCCAGGGCCATCACCGAACTGTTCCCGAACTGGAAGGAACTGGGCGCCCCGCTGAACCAGCCCGTCACCGGCGACGACCTGCTGGTGCTGTCCGAAACCGGCGCGCAGCGCACGCCCGACTGGCTGATGCCGCGCAACTTCCACAACGAGGGCTGCTACGTGATCAGCCTGGGCGCGGTCACCAAGTGGCTGGGCGAGCAGGCCGAGGCCCTGGGCGTGGAAATCTTCCCCGGCTTCGCGGCCGCCGAGGTGCTCTACAACGACGACGGTTCGGTCAAGGGCGTGGCCACCGGCAACCTCGGTGTGGGCAAGGACGGCGAGCCCATGGACAGCTTCCAGATCGGCATGGAGCTGCACGCGAAGTACACCGTGTTCGCCGAAGGCGCGCGTGGCCACCTGGGCAAGCAGCTGATCGCCAAATACAAACTGGACGAAGGCAAGGACGCTCAAACGTTTGCCATCGGCATCAAGGAACTGTGGGAAGTGCCGGCCGAGAAAGCCAAGCCCGGCCTGGTGGTGCACACCGCCGGCTGGCCGCTGAACGACGACGCCTTCGGCGGCGGTTTCCTCTATCACCTCGAAGGCAACAAGGTCACGCTCGGCTATGTGATCGGCCTGGACTACCAGAACCCCTGGCTCTCTCCGTTCGAGGAGATGCAGCGCTGGAAGACCCACCCCAGCATCAAGGCGCACATCGAAGGCGGCAAGCGCCTGGGCTACGGCGCGCGTGCGCTGAACAACGGCACGCCGCAGGCCCTGCCCAAAACCGTGTTCCCGGGCGGTGCGCTGGTCGGCTGCGACGCCGGCTTCCTGAATGCCGCCCGCATCAAGGGCAGCCACGCGGCCATCAAGAGCGGCATGCTGTGCGCCGAGGCCGCGTTCGAGGCCGTGGCCGCCGGCCGCCAGTCGGACGAGCTGACCGCGTTCGAGACCGGCTTCAAGGCCAGCTGGCTGCACGAAGAGCTCTGGACCTACCGCAACTTCAAGAACTGGTTCAAGAAGAGCCCGCTCATGGGCAAGCTCATGACCGGGGTCGAGCACTGGTTCCTGCCCAAGGTGGGTGTGAGCGTGCCGCCCTGGACGCTGCACAACACCGTCAAGGACCACACCAAGCTGCGCCCGGCGGCCGAGATGCCCAAGATCGCGTATCCGAAGCCCGATGGCGTGATCACCTTCGACCGCCTCTCCAGCGTGTTCGTCAGCAACACCAACCACGAGGAGCAGCAGCCGGCGCACCTGACGCTCAAGGACGCCAGCGTGCCGGTGAAGATCAACCTGGCGAAGTACGCCGGCCCCGAGAGCCGCTACTGTCCGGCCGGCGTGTACGAGTTCGTCGAGAAGGACGGGCAGGACCAGCTGGTCATCAACGCGCAGAACTGCGTGCACTGCAAAACCTGCGACATCAAGGACCCCACACAGAACATCGTCTGGGTCACGCCCGAAGGCGGGGGCGGTCCGAACTACGCCGGAATGTGAGCCCTGTGGCTTCCTGACACCAGCCGCCCTCCCGGGCGGCTTTTTTGTGCCCGCGCTTGGTTGCAAAAGGATACAAAACCCGTATCCTCGCCTTGGCTTTTGTCCACCATGACCTACGCCCACCTCTACCGCCACCGCTGGCTGCTGATCCGCCTGCCGATCGTGCTGGCCGTGGTGGTCATGGCTGCGGCGGCCTGGCGGTGGCTGTACCCGATGCCGCCCACCCAGCTGACGATCAGCAGCGGCCAGGCGGACGGTGCCTACCAGCGCCATGCCATGCGCTACGCCGAGGCCTTTTCCCGCCACGGCATTTCGCTGGAAATCCACTCGTCCGAGGGTTCTGCCACCAACCTGCAGCGCCTGCAGGCGCAGCCCCCCCAGACCGACCTGGCCCTGGTGCAAGGCGGATTTGGCTGGTCGTCGGCCGCTGGCGCGGCCCGCAGCGCGGCCGATGTCCAGACCCTGGGCAGTGTGGACATCGAGGTGCTGTGGCTGTTCAGTCGCGAACAGCCGATGACCTCCCTGCTTGACCTGGTGGGCAAACGGGTGGCCGCCGGCCCCGATGGCAGCGGACACCGGGCCATGCTTCAGCGCCTGCTGAAACAGATGCAAGTCGACCTGGGCCAGGTGGCGATGACGGCTCACAGCGGTGTGGCCGCGCGCGATGCCTTGCTGCGGCACGAGGTGGATGCGGTGTTCATGGTGGCGGCACCGAGTGCGCCCGGCATCGGCGCCCTGCTGTCCGCGCGGGGTGTTCACCTGGCGTCGCTTCGCCGCACAGCGGCCATCTCGGAGCGCAACAACTACCTGGAAAACCGGCTGCTGCCCGAAGACACGCTCGGCCCCGGACAGCCACCGGCCGACACCCCGGTGCTGACCACACCGACGCACCTGCTGGTGCGCCAGGACCTTGATCCCGCCCTCAAGCGGCTCGCGGCCGCAGTGGCGATGGAGGTGCACGGCGGCGCGGATGCGTTCCATCGCGCGGGTGAGTTCCCGGCCCTGCGCTTCAGCGACTTCCCCTCGGCACCCGAAGCGCGCCGGGTGCTGTCCCAGGGCCTGGGTGGCCTGGAGGCACTGCTGCCCTTCTGGTGGGCGCAGGTGCTGCAGCGCCTGCTGGTGATCGGCGTGCCCATGCTGCTGCTGGCCGTGGTGCTCGCGCGGCTGGTGCCGGCCTGGGTGCGCTGGCGGCTGGAGAACCGGGTCACCCGCTGGTACGGCGAGCTGCGGTTCATCGAGAACGATCTCGCAAACAACGCCGTCAACCTGGGCGGCATGGACCTCAGCCGCATCCACGGGCGGCTCAATGGCATGGAAACCGCCATCGTCGGCGAAGGGTTGCCGCCGGAACTGGCGCAGCGCTGCTACACCCTGCGCCAGCACGTGAACTTCGTGCGGCACCGGATCCGGGAGTACCGCGGCCGATGAAGATCCTGCTGCTCTACCAGCGCCGCTGGTTCCTGATCTACCTGCCACTGCTGCTCCTGCTGTGCGCGGCGGTCGTGACCATCCTGTGGGTCTGGAAGCCACTGCCGCCCCAGCGCGTGGTCATCGGCACCGGTCCCGGTCAGAGCAGCTACCTCGAGTTGGCCCGCAACTACGCAGCCCGGCTGGAGAACCTCGGCATCCAGGCCGACATCGTCGCCCACGACCGGCCCCAGGAAGCGCTGGACCGCATGGCTGCGGGCGGGGGCCGCATCGATGTCACCTTCGCCCAGGGCCTGTACGCGCCCAAGGGCGCCGCGGTACAGGCTCTGGCCGTGGTGGGTCACGAAATCGTGTGGGTGTTTGCGCGCGAGGGCATCGACCACCTGGACCAGCTGCGGGGCGGGCGAGTGGCGGCCTCGGTCGAAGGCTCGTCCAACCGCATCGCGGCCGACCTGCTGCTGCGCCACGCCGGGCTGGCCCAGGACGAGGTGGCGTTCACGGACGACGTCGGCGACAGCGCGATCGACGCCATCACCACCGGCCGCGTGGACGCCGTGGTGCATGTGGCGACCGGCGACTCGCAGACCGCGGCCACCCTGGCGCGGCTGGACGGCGTGCGCCTGCTGGGCGTGGAACGTGCCGGGCAGCTGGCCTCGCGCGAGCCCCGGCTGCGCGCCCTGGTCATGCCCCAGGGCTCGATCGAACTGCGCGCCAACCTGCCGGCGGCCGACCTACCCACCATGGTCACGCAGACCCACCTGATGGTGCGCGAGGACCTGCACCCCGCGCTGCAGCGCGCGCTGGTGGACGTGGCCGGCGAGCTGCACGTGATGTCCGGTTTCCTGGAAGGCCAGGGAATCTACCCCACCGCCATCGGCAGCAACTACCCGGTGTCCCCGGTGGCCCGAAAGGCGCTGCGCGGTGGGCGCCCCTGGATGGAAACCATCCTGCCCTACGGCATCGCGCAATGGGCCGAGCTGGTGCTCTACGCGCTGCTGCCCGTGGGCCTGGCGGGCACCATGCTGCTGCTGCGGGCACCCCGCTACATCGACTGGCGCGTCGATGCCGCCATCCTGCATTTCTACGGCGAACTCAAGTTCCTGGAAGAAGACCTCTCCAGGCACCCCGACCCGGCCCGGCTGCGCGCTGCGGCGCGCCGCCTCGTGTTGCTGGAGCAGCAAGTCGACAAGATGGAACTGCCCGACCGCTATGCCGACCGCTGGTACACGCTGCGCGAACACCTGCATCAGGCGCGGACCCGGGTGCTGACCTCTCCGCAGACCGCCCCTCAGACCGTCCCGCAGACCTGAGCCGGGCTGCGCTACATTGGCGCGCCATGACCGCCCCCCGACTGCACCCCGACCTGATCGAGCAACTTCATGCCCTGGCCGCCGGCCCACGCCGGCTGCTCGGCGTCGTCGGCCCGCCCGGCGCAGGCAAGTCCACCCTGGCGGCGCTGATGGCGCAGGCGCTGGGCGAGCGCGCCCAGGCCGTGCCCATGGACGGCTACCACCTCGCGCAGGTCGAACTGGAACGGCTGGGCCGTGCGCACCGCAAGGGCGCGCCGGACACCTTCGACGCCGCCGGTTACGCCGCCCTGCTGCGCCGCCTGCGCCAGCAGGGCGCCGACGAGACGGTCTACGCGCCCGACTTCCGGCGCGAGATCGAAGAACCCGTGGCCGGCGCCCTGCCCGTGTTCGCCGCCACGCCACTGGTCATCACCGAAGGCAACTACCTGCTGCTGGACGACGACCCGGCCTGGGCACCCGTCGCAGACCTGCTCGACGAGGTCTGGTACCTCGACGTGCCTGCGGATCTGCGGCTGGAGCGGCTTGCCGCGCGCCACATGCAGTTCGGCCGCACGCGCGAGCAGGCGCTGGCCTGGATTGCACAGACCGACGAACCCAACGCCCGCCGCATCGAAACCTCGGCCCACCGCGCCCGGCGCCGGGTGACCTGGGACGAGCCCAGCAGCCAGTTTGTGTGACCGCCGGGCGCGTGCACCGAGCCCGGCACATCGCCTGTTTCTGCAGCGCAACATTTCCCCCGCCCGGGGTGTCCGGGCCCCGGTGTTCGTAAACGTCGCTTAAGTGACCCAACTTATCATCCTTAAGTTTTGTATCTCCTCGGCAGACCCCACGCTCCGAAGGGCACCAGAGCAGATCCCGGACCGGGCCGGCAGGCACCGCCAGGGGACACAACAAACAAAACGGGTGGTCTTGCATGCATCAGGCGCTCACCAGCGAGCCAACAGGTCAATCCCCGCGCAAAGTGGCCCTCCGGTCGCTGGCCGTCGCCTTTCTTGCCATCCTCCTGGTCTTCCTGCAGGCCCGGCTCAGCCGCGATCTGCAGATTGTTTTTGACCTGCGGGTCGAGCGCCCCGGCCCCTACCAGCTGTACCTGGCCGACGACCTGGGCAACTTCAGCGAGCGGCTGAACTACACCCGCTCGACCCGGGCGGGCGAATGGCAGCGGCACACGATCAATGTCAACACGCTGCGCAAGGTGACCCAGGTCCGCATGGACCCGACCACCATGCCCGGCCGGGTGGACTTCGGCGCGCTGGAACTCCGGAGCCGATGGGGCCTGCTCACCCTGCAGGGCCCCACCCTGCGCGAGGCCATCCAGAAAATGCACGGCCTGGAGGTGGTGGCGGTGGAGCCCGAGATGGTCCGCTTCCAGGCCACCGGCGCCGACCCCCACTTCGTGTACCGGCTGCCCAGGCAGGTGATCAGCCCGCCCACGCGCCAGATCTGGCCGGTGGCGCTGGGTACGGCCCTGGTCGCCGGCCTGGTGTGGCTGGCCGCGGAACTGGCCCTGGGCTGGATGCGCCGCGAGCGCCCGCGGTGGCACCAGGGCCTGTGGCAAACCGTGGCCCGCGGCTGGCTGCTCCCGCTGGTGGTCTGCCTGGGCCTGACCTGGAAGGCCTCGGACCGCATCTCCAGCGACCCGATCGTCGGCGACGGCATCCAGAACATGCTGATGGCGGTGAACCTGTTCAAGCACGGCACCTTCTCGCTGGACAACAACAGCAGCCCCCACCCCCGGCCCACCAATTTCCGCGAGCCGCTGGACCCGCTGCTGGTGGCACTGCACCTGAAGCTGGCCGTGCCGGAGGCCGTGGACCGGCCCATGGCCGATTTCCGCTCCGGCGACCTCACCCGCACCGTCAAGCTGAGCAACCTGCTGTGGGTGTTCACCGGGCTCTTTGGCATCTGGGCGCTGGCGCGGCGGCTGGGCGGCAGCAACCTGGCGGGCGCCGTGGCCACCGGCCTGAGCTTCCAGATCTTCTTCCACGGCGGCACCTACATCGACACCCTCTACACCGAGCTGTCCACCGCCACGCTCATGATCTGGGGCACCTACGGACTGCTGCGGGCGGTGCAGCAGCAGTCGCTGGGCTGGTTCTTCGGCTCGGGCATGCTGATGGGCCTGCTGGCGCTGGGCAAGGCCTCGTTCGCCTACATCGGCGTCGTGGCCGTGCCGCTGCTGATGGCGGCCCTGCTGATCGCCCGTCGCCCCGACCGGTTCGCCTTCTCGCAGGTCATCGTGTGGGGCCTGGTGATGGGTTCCGCGTTCCTGCTCACCCTCTCCCCCTGGCTGGTGCGCAACTATGTGCACTTCGACAACTTCCGCATCACCGAGCGCGGTGGCCTGATCCTCTGGGGTCGCGCCCACATGAACAACATGAGCAACGAGGAAGTGCTCGGCCTGGTCTACGACCAGAGCCCCACGCTGTACCGGCGCGCCGTGGCCGGCACCCGCCTGGCGGCAGGCCCCGGCGACTTCGAACGCGGCGGCCGCTGGCAGCGCATCAACCGCCACCTCTCCACCTTCTGGGAATCCGACCGGCGCGCCGCCTACGAAGGCCACCCCGAGAAGGCCATCAGCTTCCACTACAACCTGGCCGCGCAATACAACCAGCGGGTGTTCCGCAAGCGCGAAGCGGGCCACCCCTACCCCGACCAGGCCGTGGGCGACGAGATGAAGGGCGAGGCCATGGCCATGCTCAAGGCGCGGCCCTGGCGCCATGTGGCGATGACGGTGCCCTTCCTGTGGCACGGGTTCTGGAGCTTCAAGAAGGTCGAGGTGCCGCTGGTGTCCATCGCGACGCAGGACGCCATCGGCGAGCTGCTCAACCTGTTCGCTGGCGTGGCCCTGTTCGGCGTGTTCTGCTACGGCCTGTTCCGGCGGCACGCGCAGTGGGTCGCGGTGACCGTGCTGCCCGTGGGCCTGCTGGTGTTCTACGCCTTCCTCAGCCACAACATCCCGCGCTACTCGTCACCGGCCCATCCGATGATGCTGCTGGCGCTGGTGCTGGTGGTGCGCACGCTGTGGCTGCGCTGGCGGCGCCGGCAGCATCCCCCCGGCCCCGAGCGGATGGTCGGCTGACCCCCCTCATCCTGCAGGCGTTTCACGACAACGACATGAAACAGCGGCACAGTGCCCGCTTGTCGTTGGAGTGAACCATGCTGATCAAGACCGAAAAAGGTCGCCTTGAACTGCGCCCGGGCCACCGCAGCCTGGGACAGCGGGAGCGCGCCCTGCTCCTGGTGGCCGATGGCCAGCAGAGCGAATCAAAGATGGCCGGGCTGTTCCAGGGCGATGGCCGCCGCCTGATCGACCTGCTGCTGGCCCAGGGCTATCTGGTGCGGCAGGCGTCCGGCGCCGGCCTGTCGCCCGCGCCGGAGTCGCCACCGCAGCCCCAGACACCCGCGTCGCACGGCGAGCAGTTCGCTGGCACCCGCTCGCTGGCCTCCGCGCGCATGTTCCTGTTCGACCTGAGCGAGCGGCTGTTCGCGCCACGCGACAAGGCGCTGGCCAACCGCTACCGGGACGCCCTGCGCGAGGCGCGCGACCCCGAGGCCATGCTGGCCGTGGGCCGTGCCCTGATCGCCGACGTGGAGACCCTGGCGGGCAGCGAACGCGCGGACGGCATCAGCGAGCGGCTGGCCAAACTGCTGCCGGCCGGCCTGCTGGAAAACAGCATCTGAGCCCGGACGATGACCGCCCGGGCGGTCGATTCCGGTAAACTCACGCGATCAGGAGAGCGCTCCCCCGTGGAGCCGCCGAAGGCGCAGGCGGTCGTTGCAACGGCCCTGAACGCTCAGGCAAAAGGACTGATGACCACCAGCCGCAAGGCCGGTGTCCCCCACTGGAGAGAGGTGGCCCTTGCGGCCATCCACCGAAGGAGCAAGTGCGGCATCGCCCGCGCGAATCTCTCAGGTAAAGCGGACAGAGGGGGCAGCTCACGGATGCACCGTGTCGTCGCCGTGGCCCCGTGCCATGGCATCTGCCCCCACCACCGAGGTCCGCCCGTGTCCGCTCCTGCCGAATCCACCGCCCTGCTCCAGACCCCGCTGAACGCCCTGCACCTCGAACTCGGTGCGCGCATGGTGCCCTTCGCCGGCTATTCCATGCCGGTGCAGTACCCCGAAGGCCTGATGGCCGAACACCACCACACGCGCCGCTCGGCCGGCCTGTTCGACGTGTCCCACATGGGCCAGCTGCTGCTGTCCGGCCCCGATGCGGCGGCCGCATTCGAGAGCCTGATGCCGGTCGACGTGATCGGCCTGGGCCTGAACAAGCAGCGCTACGGTCTGCTGCTCAACGACCAGGGCGGCATCATCGACGACCTGATGTTCGTCAACCGCGGCGACCACCTCTACGTGATCGTCAATGGCGCCTGCAAGCACGGCGATCTGGCCCACATCCAGGCCCGCATCGGCAGCCGCTGCACCGTCACCCCGCAGTTCGACCGCGCCCTGCTGGCCCTGCAGGGGCCGGTGGCGGTCAGCGCGCTGCAGCGCCTGCTGCCCGGCGTGGAGAACCTGGTGTTCATGACCGGCCACGGGTTCACCTGGAACGGTGCCGACCTGTATGTCACCCGCAGCGGCTACACCGGCGAGGACGGCTTCGAGATCTCGGTGCCCGCCGACAACGCCGAGGCCTTCGCCCGCGCCTTGCTGGCGCAGCCCGAGGTCAAGCCCATCGGCCTGGGCGCGCGCAATTCGCTGCGCCTGGAGGCCGGCCTGTGCCTCTACGGCAACGACATCGACACCACGACCACGCCGGTCGAGGCCGCGCTGAACTGGGCCATGCAGAAGGTGCGCCGCACCGGTGGCGAGCGCGCCGGCGGATTCCCCGGCGCCGACGTGGTGCTGGCCCAGCTGGACGGCACCCAGCCCCTGACGCGCAAGCGCGTGGGCCTGGTCGCGCTGGAGCGCGTGCCGGTGCGCGAACACGTCGAGCTGCAGAGCCTGGACGGCGCGAAGATCGGCGAGGTCACCAGCGGTCTGCTGGGCCCCAGCGCCGACAAGCCGGTCGCCATGGGCTATGTCACCCCCGAATTCGCCGCCGCCGGATCGCGCGTGAACGCCATCGTGCGCGGCAAGGCCGTGCCGATGGAGGTCGCGCCCATGCCTTTCGTGCCCAACCGCTACTACCGCGGCTGATCCCTTCCACCTGTTTCATCTTTTCACCGGAGCCCACCATGACCACCAAGTACACCGAAGACCACGAATGGATCACCGTTGACGGCGGCATCGCCACCGTCGGCATCACCCACCACGCGCAGGACGCGCTGGGCGACGTGGTGTTCGTGGACCTGCCCGAAGTGGGCAAGACCTTTGCCCAGAAGGACGTGGCCGGCGTGGTCGAGTCCGTCAAGGCCGCCGCCGACGTCTACATGCCCGTCAGCGGCGAAGTCACCGAGGTGAACGAGGCCCTGCGCGCCGACCCGTCCCTGGCCAACAGCGACCCGCTGGGCGCCGGCTGGTTCTTCAAGGTCAAGCTCTCGGACGCGTCGCAGCTGGACGCCCTGCTGGACGAGACCGCCTACACCGCCTTCTCGGCCAACGCCTGATCCCCTGCTGCCCGGAGCCTGCCGCCATGCTGATGCCGTCCGTCAAACCCCTGGGTGAACTCGAAAACGCCAGCGAGTTCATCGCCCGCCACATCGGCATCAGCGAAGCCGATGAAGCCCACATGCTGTCGGTCATCGGCGAGGCCTCGCGCCGCGCCCTGATCGACTCCATCGTGCCGCGCAGCATCGCGCGCAGCACCGGCATGGACCTGCCGCCCGCCGCCACCGAGGCCGCAGCGCTGGCCGAACTCAAGGCCATCGCGGCCAAGAACAAGGTCTTCAAGAGCTTCATCGGACAGGGCTACTACGGCACCCACACGCCGGGCGTCATCCTGCGCAACATCCTCGAAAACCCCGCCTGGTACACCGCCTACACGCCCTACCAGGCCGAGATCTCGCAGGGCCGCATGGAGGCGCTGGTCAACTTCCAGACCATGGTCACCGACCTGACCGGCATGGCGATCGCCAACGCGTCCATGCTGGACGAGGCCACCGCCGCCGCCGAAGCCATGACCCTGGCCAAGCGCTCGGTCAAGGCCAAGGGCCACACCATCGTGGTGGCGGGCGATGCGCATCCGCAGACCATCGAGGTGATCCAGACCCGCGCCAGGCCGCTGGGCCTGACGGTGAAGCTGGCGAACTCGGCGCCCGAGTGGGCCGAAGCACTCAAGGGCGACGACTACTTCGCCGTGCTGGCGCAGTACCCGTCGACCAGCGGCCGCATCGACGACCTGCGCGCCGACGTGCAGACCGTGCACGGCAAGCAGGCCGCCTTCATCGTCGCGGCCGACCTGCTGGCCCTGACCCTGCTGGTGCCCCCGGGCGAGTTCGACGCCGACATCGTGGTGGGCACCACGCAGCGCTTCGGCATGCCCATGGGCGCCGGTGGCCCGCACGCCGCCTACATGGCCTGCCGCGACGAGTACAAGCGCTCGCTGCCCGGCCGCCTGGTCGGCGTGAGCGTGGACACCCACGGCAACCCGGCCTACCGCCTGGCGCTGCAGACGCGCGAGCAGCACATCCGCCGCGAGAAGGCCACCTCCAACATCTGCACGGCGCAGGTGCTGCCGGCCGTCGTCGCCAGCATGTACGCGGTCTACCACGGTCCGCAGGGCCTCAAGCGCATCGCCCAGCGCGTGGCCGCCTACACCGCCGTGCTGGCCGCCGGCCTGCAGCAGCTGGGCCACACGCTCACGAGCGAATCGGCCTTCGACACGCTGACCGTCAAGGCCGCCGACGCTGCCCAGGCGAAAGCCATCGTCGCCAAGGCCCTGTCCAAAGGCGCCAACCTGCGCCTGTCCTGGGGCCAGTACGTCAGCATGTCGCTGGACGAAACCACCACGCGCGAGGACATCCACCTGCTGTGGTCGGCCTTCGCCGCCGACGGTCAGGCCCTGCCCTCTTTCGACGCCTTCGAGAAGGGCGTGGAGCCGCTGATTCCGGCCGAGCTGCGCCGCACCAGCGCCTACCTGACGCACCCGGTGTTCGACAGCCACCACAGCGAAACCGGCATGCTGCGCTACATCCGCGCGCTGTCCGACAAGGACCTGGCGCTGGACCGCAGCATGATCCCGCTGGGCTCCTGCACCATGAAGCTCAACGCCACCAGCGAGATGATCCCCATCACCTGGCCGGAATTCGCAGGCGTGCACCCCTTCGCCCCCGCCGACCAGCTGCAGGGCTACCAGGAGCTGGACGAGCAGCTGCGCGCCTGGCTCTGCCAGGCCACGGGTTATGCCGGCATCAGCCTGCAGCCCAACGCCGGTTCGCAGGGCGAATACGCCGGCCTGCTGGCCATCCAGGCCTTCCACGCCTCGCGCGGCGAAAGCCACCGCAACATCTGCCTGATCCCCTCGTCGGCCCACGGCACCAACCCGGCCAGCGCCCAGATGGTGGGCCTGCAGGTGGTGGTGACCAAGTGCGACGAGAACGGCAACGTGGACATGGCCGACCTGAAGGCCAAGTGCGAACAGCACAGCGCGAATCTAGCGGCGGTGATGATCACCTACCCCTCGACCCACGGCGTGTTCGAGACCACGGTCAAGGAACTCTGCGCCCTGGTGCACCAGCACGGTGGCCGCGTGTACGTGGACGGCGCCAACATGAACGCGCTGGTCGGCGTGGCGGCGCCGGGCGAGTTCGGCGGCGACGTGAGCCACCTGAACCTGCACAAGACCTTCTGCATCCCGCACGGCGGTGGCGGCCCGGGCGTCGGTCCGGTCTGTGTGGTCGAAGACCTCGTGCCCTTCCTGCCGGGTCACGGCCGCGGCGCCGAGCCGGGCGGCGTCTGCGGTGCGCCCGCATCGACCAGCGCCGTGGGCGCGGTCAGCGCGGCCCCGTTGGGCAACGCGGCCGTGCTGCCCATTAGCTGGATGTACATCCGCATGATGGGCGCCGACGGCCTGAAGCACGCCACCGAAGCGGCCATCCTGTCGGCCAACTACATCAGCAAGCGCCTGGCCGACCACTACCCCACGCTCTACGCGTCGGCCAACGGCCATGTGGCGCACGAGTGCATCCTGGACCTGCGCGGCTTCAAGGAGACCTGCGGCGTGATGGCAGAGGACGTGGCCAAGCGGCTGATGGACTACGGCTTCCACGCGCCCACGCTGAGCTTCCCGGTGGCCAACACGCTGATGGTCGAGCCCACCGAGAGCGAGACGCGCGAAGAGCTGGACCGATTCATCGACGCGATGATCGCGATCCGCGAGGAAATCCGCCGCGTGGAAAAGGGCGAGTGGCCGCAGGACGACAACCCGCTGAAGAACGCGCCGCACACCGCGGCCAGCGTGCTCAAGGGCGAGTGGCCACACCCCTACTCCCGCGAAGTGGCGGTGGCCGCCCAGGGCGCCGCGCTCAACACCAAGTATTGGCCGTCGGTGGGCCGGGTGGACAACGTCTACGGCGACCGCAACCTGTTCTGCAGCTGCGTGCCCGTCAGCGAACTGGCCTGAACGTCGGGCTCCATCAATGTCAACGCCGGTGGGGTTCGCCCTCACCGGCGTTGTCATTTCTGCGGCAGGCGCCAGCCGGGCAGCTGCCAGTCGAAGGCGACGGCCAGCAGGCGGCTGCCGGTGGCCACGGCGATGCCCGCCAGGCTCGCCAGCTCGGAACCCAGGCCCAGCACAACAACCAGCCCGATGTAGGCCAGGCTGCCCGCCACCGCACACAGCGCATAGGGCCGGTGGTCCTGGTACACCTTGGGCACCTCGTTGCACAGCACGTCGCGCGCCACGCCACCCACGATGGCGGTGGTGGTGCCCATCAGCACGCTCACGCCCGGCGACATGCCCGCCGCCACGGCGATGCTGGTGCCCGAGATCGCGAACAGCCCGAGGCCGAAGGCGTCGGCCCACTCCATCAGCCGCACGCCCGCGTCCTTGAGCACGGCCTTGAGCCACCAGGGCGCAGTGATGACCATGGCGAACACCAGCCAGAGGTAGGCCTCGTGCTCGACCCAGAACAGCGGCCGGCGGTCCAGCAGCAGGTCGCGCACCGTGCCGCCGCCGAAGGCGGCCACGAAGGCGACCGAGAACACACCCACCACGTCCATGCGCTTGCGCATGGCCTCGATCAGCCCGGACATGGCGAAGGCCACCGTGCCGCCCACCTCGATCGCGATCAGCAAAGCCGTGAGTTTCATGCGGCCCCATTCTGGACCACCCAGCGGCCCAGCCACTCGCGCAGGATGCGCAGCGCGGGCGCCTCCTGCCGCTGACTGAGCGTGACCAGGCCGAAGCGCGCGGTGGCGTGCAGCACGGGCGCCATGCGCAGTGGCACCAGGCCCCGGGCGGCGGCGTGGGCGGTCAGCACGATGGCCTGGCTCTGGCGCGCCACCTCGACGATGGTCAGCGTTTCGTCGCTGCGCAGGGTCACCATGTCGTCCGGGTTGGCCTGCGGGCCGTAGCGCCCGATCAGGATGCGCGCCACCTCGTCGCTCAGCGGCGTGGAGGCGATGGGATAGGCCAGCACGTCCCCGATGGTGGCCGGCCGCCCGAGCTGCACCAGCGGGTGGTCCGGCCGCACCAGGAAGCCCGCCGCCAGTTCGAACACCTGCGCGACGGCCAGGTCGGCCGCAGGCCGCACCGAGCGCACGTCCAGCACGGCGGCGTCCAGCTGCTGCTCGCGCAGCGCGTCGACCAGCACGCTGGTGTTGCCGCGCGAGATCTGCAGCTGCAGCCTGGGGTGGTGCTCACCCATGTGCAGCATCAGCGGCACCGACAGCAGCGCACCCGGCCCCGAACTCAGGCCAATGCGCAATGTGCCGATCAGACCCGCATGCAGACCCTTGCCGGTCTGCCTGAGCGCTTCGGCATCGGCCACCAGCCGGCGCGCGCGCTGCAGCGCCTCCTGGCCGAAAGGGGTGAGCGCGATGCGCCGGCCCAGCCGGTCGAACAGGCGGCCGCCCAGCTCGTCCTCCAGCCCCTGGATGCTGCGCGTCAGCGCGGGCTGCGTCAGGTAGAGCACCTTGGACGCCTGCACGAACGATCCTGCCTCCGCCAGCACCACAAAGTGCTTCAGCTGCACAAGGGTCATTCCCAATCTCCATCAAAAGTCATGGATCGTTGCACATCAATGCATTGGACTTTAATTCAGGCGCTTCCTAACATGCAACAAAGTTCATGTTTCAGGAGTGCTTTGCATGGATCGCCTCAGTGACGCCGCCGTCGAACAGTTCATCGCCGTCCGCCGCGACATCCACCGCCACCCCGAGCTGGCCTTCAGCGAGCGCCGCACCGCCGCGCTGGTGGCGGCCCAGCTGGGCGCCTGGGGCTACGAGGTCACCACTGGCCTGGGCGGCACCGGCGTGGTCGGGCAACTGAAGCGCGGAACATCGAACCGAACCCTCGGCCTGCGCGCCGACATGGACGCCCTGCCGATCGCCGAGGCCACCGGCGCGGCCTGGGCCAGCTGCGAGCACGGCGTGATGCACGCCTGCGGCCACGACGGCCACACCGCCATGCTGCTGGCCGCCGCGCACCACCTGGCGCAGCATGGCCGCTTCGACGGCACGCTGAACCTCATCTTCCAGCCGGCCGAAGAAGGCGGTGGTGGTGCGCTCAAGATGATGGAGGACGGCCTGTTCCAGCGCTTCCCCTGCGACGCCATCTTCGCCATGCACAACATGCCGGGCATCCCGCAGGGCCAGCTGGTGTTCCGCAGCGGCCCGGCCATGGCCTCGTCCGACTACGCCACCGTCACCCTGCACGGCCACGGCGGCCACGGCGCCATGCCGCACAAGGCGACCGACGTGGTGGTGGCCGCGGCCTCGCTGGTGATGGCGCTGCAGACCGTGGTCTCGCGCCACGTCGACCCGCTGCAGCCGGCCGTGGTCACCGTGGGCGCGATCCATGCGGGCGAGGCCAACAATGTGATCCCGGCCGAGGCGCGGCTGGAGATCAGCGTGCGCACGCTGGACCCGCAGGTGCGGCGCAGTGTGGAGCAGCGCATCCGCGAACTGGTGCAGCTGCAGGCGCAGAGCTTCGGCGTGCGTGCCGAGATCGCCTGGCGGCCCGGCTATGCGGTACTGGTCAACGACGCAGAGCAGACCGCCCGCGCGCTGGCAGTGGCGCGCAAGCACTTCCCCGCGGAACAGATCAACCCGCAGGGCCCGATGGTCAGCGGCAGCGAGGACTTCGCTTTCATGCTCGAACGCGTGCCGGGCAGCTACCTCTTCATCGGCAACGGCGCCGATGGCGAGCCCGGCGCGTGCATGGTGCACAACCCGGCTTACGACTTCAACGACCTGAACATCGCCCCCGGCGCGGCCTACTGGATCGCGCTGGTGCAGGACCTGCTTTCCCCCACCCCTTGAGAACCACAACAGGAGACAACACCATGAACGCCCGCATCCGCATCCACTTGGCTCTGGCCGCCGCCGCGCTGGCCACCCTCGGCTTGGCCGGCACCGCCGCCGCCCAGACCTTCCCGTCCAAGCCGGTCACGCTGATGGTGCCCTACCCCGCCGGCGGCCTGTCGGACGTGATCGCGCGCTCGGTCAACAACACCCTGGGCAAGCAGCTGGGCCAGCCGGTGATCGTGGAAAACCTCGGCGGGGCCAGCGGCTCCATCGCCGCGGCCAAGGTGCTCAACGGACCGAGCGACGGCTACACCATCTTCCAGGGCTCGCCCAACGAGCTGATCCTGGCGCCGCTGGCGATTTCGTCGATCAAGTTCAAGAGCGAAGACTTCCGCCTGGTGCAGATGATCGCCACCGCCCAGATCGCCTTCCTCGCCAAGAAAGACCTGCCGGTGAACAGCGTGGACGAGTTCGTGGAGCACGCCCGCAAGGCCGCCAAGGACGGCAAGCCGCTGACCTTCGCCAGCGTCGGCCCCGGTTCGTTCTACCACCTGCTGGGCGAGCACCTGTCCAAGGTCACCGGCATCCCTATGGTCCACGTGCCCTACAAGGGCGCCGCGCCGGCCGAGCAGGACCTGATGGCCGGCCAGGTGGACTTCTTCCTTGCGCCCTACGGCAAGAAGTACGACGAGATGCAGAAGCAGGGCCGCGTGAAGGTGCTGGCCATGCTGAATGGCGAGCGGCTGGAGAGCGTGAAGCAGTACCCGGCGATCAGCGAGAGCAAGCAGCTCAAGGACTTCACGTTCAGGATCTGGACCGGCTACTTCGTCAAGCGGGACACGCCCGAACCTGTGGTGGCCGCACTGCACAAGGCCATCACCGGCACGCTGGGCGACCCGGCCGTGCACGCCGCGCTGGAAGCCAACAGCCAGCTGCTGCCCAAGCCGCAGACCCTGGCCGAGGCCGACAAGGCGTATGCCGATGGCACCCAACAGTTCAGGGCCATCGTCAAATCCATCGGCCTGCAGGCACAATAAGCGCCTTCTTCCGCTGATCGGGAGAGACCGGCCCCACAGGGGAACCGGCGCCGAAGGAGCAACCGCCCCGGAAACTCTCAGGCAAAAGGACCGATCAGTGTTCAGCGCGCGCTCAGCGCAACACTCTGAAGAGCGGCCGGGATTCGTCCCCCGGCCCACCGCAGGAGCAAGCCCGCCGGAATGGCGGGTGAATCTCTCAGGTCACAAACAGAGGGGGTCATGGCCCGCACACGGTGTGCGGGTCGTGCCCATCCCTGTTTGACGGCTATCGAGAGAAACCCAATGGCACAGCTCATCGTCATCGGCGGCGGCATCACCGGCGTCACCAGCGCCTACGCCCTGTCCCGCGAAGGTCACGACGTCACCCTGATCGAACAGCACCGCTACGCGGGCATGGAAACCAGCCACGCCAACGGCGGGCAGCTGTCGGCCTCCAACGCCGAAACCTGGACCCACCCCTCCACCCTGCTCAAGGGCATCAAGTGGATGCTCAAGGCCGACGCGCCACTGCTGGTCAATCCCAAGCCGAGCTGGCACAAGCTGTCCTGGTTCGCCGAGTTCGCGGCCGCCATCCCCATGTACCGCGAGAACACCATCGCCACCGCCAAGCTGGCGATTGCCGCGCGCGAGCACCTGTTCGGCTGGGCGCAGGCCGAGGGCATCGACTTCGACCTGAAGCAGCAGGGCATCCTGCACATCTACCGCGACAAGGCCGGCTTCGACCACGCGGGCGAAGTGAGCAAGCTGCTGGCCGAAGGCGGCCTGCCGCGCCGTGCCGTCACGCCCGACGAGATGCGCGCCATCGAGCCCACCCTGGCCGGCGACTACTACGGCGGCTACTACACCGAGAGCGACAGCACCGGCGACATCCACAAGTACACCCACGGCATGGGCCTGGCCTGCGAACGCCGTGGCGTTCGCCTGCTGACGGGCCGCGCGGTGGCGCGTGTGCAGAGCACGGGCCAGACCGCCCACGTCACGCTGGCCGACGGCGAGGTGGTGAGCGCGGATGCGGTGGTGGTCTGCGCCGGCGTGCACAGCCGCGCCATCGGCGCGCTGCTAGGTGACCGGCTGAATGTGTACCCGGTCAAGGGCTACTCCATCACGGTCATGCTGAACGACGAACAGAGCCAGGCCGCCGCGCCGAATGTGAGCCTGCTGGACGACGAGACCAAGCTGGTCACCAGCCGCCTGGGCGTGGACCGCTTCCGCGTCGCCGGCACGGCCGAGTTCAACGGCTTCAACCGCGACATCCGCGCCGACCGCATCAAGCCGCTGGTGGACTGGGTCAACCAGTGCTTCCCGGGCGTGAGCACGCGCCGCGTCGAGCCGTGGGCCGGCCTGCGGCCCATGATGCCGGACATGCTGCCCCGCGTCGGCCCCGGCCGCCTGCCCAACGTGTTCTACAACACCGGCCACGGCCACCTGGGCTGGACGCTCTCGGCCATCACCGCGCACCAGCTGGCCGGCCACGTGGCACAGTGGCAGGAGCAGCGGCGCCACACCCGCGTGGTGATGCCCGCACCCGCCGTCTGACCACCAAGGAACCGCCATGGCCGTCTCCGCGTTCGACCTGTTCAAGATCGGCATCGGGCCCAGCAGCTCGCACACCGTCGGCCCGATGCGCGCGGCGCGCCTGTTCGCGCACGGGCTGGAGTCCGCCGGCCTGCTGCCGGCCGTGGCGCGGGTGCAGGTGGGCCTGTACGGTTCGCTGGGCGCCACCGGCCGCGGCCACGGCAGCGACAAGGCGGTGCTGCTCGGGCTGTGCGGGCACGAGCCGGAGTCGGTGCCCATCGAATCGGTCGAACCCACCGTGCGCGCCATCCGCGAGCAGGGCCGCATCCCGCTCATGGGCACACACACCATCAGTTGGAACGACCGCGAGGACCTGACCCTGCACCGCCAGGCCCTGCCGCTGCACGCCAACGGCATGCGCCTGTGCGCCTGGGACGCGGCGGGCGCGGTGCTGTCCGAGCGCACCTTCTATTCGGTGGGCGGCGGCTTCGTGGTGAGCGAGGAGGTCATGGCCGACGGCCAGCGGCAGAAGGTGATCGCACCCGACATCACACAACTGCCGATCCCGTTTCGCACCGGCGACGAGCTGCTGCAGCGCTGCCGCGAGCACGGCCTGTCCATCGCCGGCGTGATGCGCGCCAACGAGCGCCACTGGCGCAGCGACGACGAGGTCCGCGCCGGCCTGCTGCGCATCTGGGACGTGATGCAGGCCTGCGTGCAGCGCGGCTGCGCCACCGACGGCGTGCTGCCCGGCGGCTTCAAGGTGCGCCGCCGCGCGCCCGCGCTGCACCGCGACCTTACCGGCCACCCCGAGAAGGCGCTGACCGACCCGCTGGCCGTGCTCGACTGGGTCAACCTCTACGCGCTCGCGGTGAACGAGGAAAACGCCGCGGGTGGCCGCGTGGTCACGGCGCCCACCAACGGCGCGGCCGGCATCGTGCCCGCGGTGCTGCACTACTACCGGCGCTTCGTGCCGGGCGCCAGCGACGACGGCGTGGTGGACTTCCTGCTCACCGCCGCCGCCATCGGCATCCTCTACAAGGAAAACGCCAGCATCAGCGGCGCCGAGGTCGGCTGCCAGGGCGAGGTGGGCGTGGCCTGCTCCATGGCCGCCGGTGCGCTGTGCGCCGTGCTCGGCGGCACGCCCGAGCAGGTGGAGAACGCGGCCGAGATCGGTATGGAACACCACCTGGGCCTGACCTGCGACCCGGTCGGCGGCCTGGTGCAGATCCCCTGCATCGAGCGCAACGCCATCGCCTCGGTCAAGGCCATCAACGCCGCGCGCATGGCGCTGCGCGGCGACGGCACGCACCACGTCAGCCTGGACAAGGTCATCAAGACCATGCGCGAGACGGGGGCGGACATGAAGACGAAGTACAAGGAAACGGCGCGCGGCGGGCTGGCCGTGAACATCGTGGAGTGTTGACCCCCACGCCCGCCGGACCGCCCCTTGTCGGCACAATCGGGGGATGACCGCAGCCGCCTTCCGCGTGCTGAGCCTCATCCCGCCGATGACGCAGCTCAACACGCCCTACCCCTCCACCGCCTACCTCACCGGCTTCCTGCGCTCGCGCGGCATCGACGCGGTGCAAGAAGACCTGGCGCTGGCCCTCGTGCTGCGGCTGTTCACGCCCGCCGGGATGGAATCGCTGCGCGGTTGCGCGCTGGCGCAGCCCGAGGCGCAGCGCACGGCCAGCGTGCACAGCTTTCTCGACCAGTTCGAGGCCTACCGCGCCACCATCGGCCCGGTGATCGCCTACCTGCAGGGCCGTGATTCGACCCTGGCCTACCGCATCGCCGCGCGCGGCCTGCTGCCCGAGGGGCCGCGCTTTTCCGCACTGGACAACTATGTTCATGAGGACAGCGGCGACCCGCTGGGCTGGGCGTTTGGCGCCCTGGGCGTGCAGGACAAGGCGCGCCACCTGTGCACGCTCTACCTCAACGACCTGTCGGACGTGATCCGCGACGCGGCCGACGAGCGCTTCGAGTTCGTGCGCTACGCCGAGTCGCTGGCCAGCAGCCAGCCCAGCTTCGACCCGCTGGCCAACGCGCTGGCGGCGCCGCACACCCTGGTGGACGAGTTGCTGCACGACCTGACCCTGGCGGCCACTCACCGCCACCAGCCCACGCTGGTGCTGCTCTCGGTGCCCTTCCCCGGCGCCATGTACGCGGCACTGCGCATCGCGCAGACCATCAAGGCGCAGAACCCGCACATCCGCATCGGCCTGGGTGGCGGCTTCGTCAACACCGAACTGCGCGAGCTGAAAGACCCGCGCGTGTTCGACTTCGTCGACTACGTGACGCTGGACGCGGGCGAGCGGCCCGTGCTCTCGCTGATCGAGCACCTGCGCGGCGCGCGCGGCAAGCAGCGCCTGCAGCGCACCTTCCTGCGCGAGAACGGCGCCGTGAAGTACGTGAACCTCGCCGAGCCCGACGTGCCGTTCGAGGATGTGGGCACGCCCACCTGGGACGGCCTGCCGATCGAGCGTTACCTGAGCCTGCTGGACATGCTCAACCCCATGCACCGGCTCTGGAGCGACGGGCGCTGGAACAAGCTGACCGTGGCGCACGGCTGCTACTGGAAGAAGTGCAGCTTCTGCGACGTGAGCCTGGACTACATCGGCCGCTACGAGACGGCGACCGCGTCCACCCTGGCCGACCGCATCGAGAAGATCGTCCACGAGACCGGCCAGACCGGCTTCCACTTCGTCGACGAAGCGGCGCCGCCCAAGGCGCTCAAGGCCCTGGCCGAGGAGCTGATCCGCCGCGACCTGCAGATCAGCTGGTGGGGCAACATCCGTTTTGAAAAGACCTTCACGCCCGAGCTGAGCGAACTGCTGGCGCAAAGCGGCTGCATCGCCATGAGCGGCGGTCTGGAGGTGGCGAGCGATCGGCTGCTGGCCCTGATGAAGAAGGGCGTGAGCGTGGAGCAGGTGGCGCGCGTGACCAAGGGCTTCACCGACGCCGGCATCCTGGTGCACGCCTACCTGATGTACGGCTTCCCGACGCAGACGCTGCAGGACACGGTGGACGCGCTCGAATACGTGCGCCAGCTGTTCGAGAACGGCTGCATCCAGAGCGGCTTCTTCCACCGCTTTTCCTGCACGGTGCACTCCCCCGTCGGCATGGACCCGGCGGCCTACGGCGTCGAACTGGTCCCGCTGCCAGAGGTGACGTTCGCCAAGAACGACATCGGCTTCACCGACCCCACGCCCATGCCGCCCGGCGTGGACCACGACGTGCTGGGCCAGGGCCTGCGCAAGGCCATCTACAACTACATGCACGGCCTGTGCGTGGAGGACGACGTGCGCCGCTGGTTCGAGCACCTGCCCTGCCCGGTGCCCAGGCCCACCGTCAAGCGAGGGAAGATCGCGCGGGCACTGGCCTGAGCCTGTGCCCCGCCTCAGGTCCCGAGCTGCCGCCGCAGGCGGCTGAGCGTCACCGGCGTCACACCCAGGTAGCTGGCGATCAGGCGGTGCGCCACGCGTTGCTCCAGCCCCGGCATCGCCTCGCGCAACAGGGCCAGCCGTTCGGCCGCTGGCAGCGCGGCCAGCTGCCATTCGCGGTCGGCCTTGCGCAGCAGTTCGCCACGCAGCACCGCATCGCCCCAGCGCTGCACCGCCGGGTGGCGCAGCATCGTGGCCGTCAGCAGCGCCGCGTCGAAGCCCGCCACGCGCGACGGCTCCAGCGCGGTCGCGTCGATGCGCGAGTGGCCGTCGCGGGTGCGCGTGATGGAAGGCGGCAGCACGCACGGCCCGGCGCAGAAGCCCAGCGTCACCTCGCGGCCCTGGGCGTCGCCCACGCTCAGCCGCACCAGGCCCGAGAGCACGAAGAACTCGCGCGCATCGGCCTGCCCGGCGTGCAGCAGCGCCTCGCCGGCCGCCAGGTCGCGGCCCTCCAGCGCCTGCAGCAGCGGTGCGAAGTCCGCGTCGGAGACGGGTGCGAACCCGGCCGCGATCCCGAGGACGGCGCGGCGGTCAGCGTCGGTGGTGCTCGATAACATTTGTTGTCGCGCCGGCAGGTGGTGTGGGCGACGATTCTGGCATCCCGTCCCACCGCCCCAACCACCATGCTCCGATCCTTCGCCACGTTTGTCAGCCTGCTGCTCCTGGCCCTGGCCGCCCGCGCCGCCGCGCCCACCGTGCCGGCCACCACCGACCAGGACCCGGCCCTGCCCTCGCTCACCGCCAACGGTTACCGCTTCCACGCCGAGTCGTTTGGCGACACCGGCAAGCCGGTGCTCATCGTGCTGCACGGCGGACCGGGCGGCGACTACCGCTACCTGCTGGGCCTGCAGGCGTTGTCCGACGTGCGTCGCGTGGTGTTCTACGACCAGCGCGGCAGCGGCCTGTCGCCGCGCGTGCCGTCCGAAAGCATCAGCGTCGAGGGCTACCTGGACGACCTCGATGCCATCGTGCGCCAGGTCAGCCCCGCCCGTCCCATCGACCTGCTGGGCCATTCCTGGGGCGCGATGCTGGCCTCGGCCTACACCGGTCGCCACCCCGACAAGGTGCGCCGTTTGGTGCTGGCCGAGCCGGGTTTCCTGGACAAGGACACGATGGAGGCCGCCATGGGCGGCGGCTGGCCCGGCTGGGCGGTGGTGGGTGGCATGGCCCGGGCCTGGCTCTCGCAATGGCGGGTCGACAGCGGCGGCGACCCGCACGCCCGGCGCGACTGGCTGATCGGGCAGATGATGGCCCTGTTCCAGGCCGGCGCCACTTGCGACGGCCGCGTCCCGGCGCTGGAAGGCTGGCGCGCGGGCGGCGCGGTCTACGACGCCATGATCGGCCGCATGGGCGACGACCCCGCCTTCGCCGCCAGCCTGAGCTTCCGCCGGGGCGTCGAGGCCTTCGCCGGACCGGTGCTGTTCATGACCGGCGGCTGCAGCCCGCGCATGGGCGAGGCGCAGCAGCGGCGGCACATGATGCACTTCCGGAACGCCCGGCTGGTGAACCTGCCCGATGCCGGTCACGCCCTGTTCAACGACCAGCCTGAGGCGGCGATGCGTGAGGTTCGCCGGTTTCTGGACGCCCAGCCCTGAAGGCACAAAAGCCCGCGCACGGCGCGGAGTAGGTTGGCTGCGGTAGAACCGCCGGGTGCGAAACGACTTCAAAGGCAACAAGGCCCACCTGCCCAGCAAACCCTGCGTGGTCTGCGGCCGGCCCATGAGCTGGCGCAAGGCATGGGCGAAGAACTGGGACGAGGTCAAGTACTGCTCCGACGCCTGCCGCGCGCGCAAGAACGTTTCCCCACCGAATGTCTGAGACGCCCGCCGCGCCCATCCACCACCTGGTCATCCTGCTGGGCGACCAGCTGGACCACGGCAGCACCGCCTTCGACGGCTTCGACCCCGCGCAAGATGTGGTGTGGATGGCCGAGGTGGCCGAAGAATCCACCCACGTGTGGTCGGCCAAGCCGCGCACCGCGATCTTCCTGAGTGCGATGCGGCACTTCGCTGCCGAGCTGCGCGAGCGCGGCCTGCCGCTGCGCTACACCCAGCTTCAGGATGCGGACAACACCGGCACGCTGGCGGGTGAACTGCAACGGGCCATCACCGACCTGCAGCCGCAAGCATTGATCCTCACCGCCCCCGGCGACTGGCGCGTGCTGCAAGCCCTGCGCGGCGTGGCGGCGCAGGCCGGCCTGCCGCTGGAGCTGCGCGACGACACGCATTTCTTCAGCACCGTGCGCGAGTTCGCCGCCCACGCCCAGGGCCGCAAGCAGTTGCGCCTCGAATACTGGTACCGCGCGCTGCGACAGAAACACGGCGTGCTGATGGACGGCCAGCAACCCGCAGGCGGGCAGTGGAACTTCGACGCCGACAACCGCGAGAGCTTCGGCAAGGCCGGCCCGCAGAACGTGCCGGCGCCGTTCTTTGTCGAGCCCGATGCGATCACACGCGAGGTGATCGAACTGGTCCACCAGCGCTTCGCCGACCACCCGGGATCACTGGACAGCTTTGCCTGGCCCGTCACCCGCGCCGACGCCCAGCACGCGCTTGAGGACTTCATCGAGCAACGCCTGCCGCTGTTCGGCCAGTTCGAAGACGCGATGTGGTCTGGCGAGGTCTGGCTCTGGCACTCGCAGCTGAGCGCGGCGCTCAACCTCAAGCTGCTGAACCCGCGCGAGGTGGTGAGCGCCGCCGAAGCCGCGTACCGCCGCGGGCACGCGCCGCTGGCTGCGGTGGAGGGCTTTGTCCGCCAGATCCTGGGCTGGCGCGAGTACGTGCGCGGCATCTACTGGACGCAGATGCCCGGCTACCTGGAACGCAACGCGCTGGAGGCGCAGGCGCCGCTGCCCGCCTGGTACTGGACCGGCGAGACCGACATGGCCTGCCTGCGCGAAGCGATCACGCAGACGCTGGCGCACGGCTACGCCCACCACATCCAGCGCCTCATGGTCACGGGGCTCTACGCGCTGCTGCTGGGCGTGCGGCCGCAGGCCGTCCATGCGTGGTACCTGAGCGTCCATGTGGACGCGGTGGAGTGGGTGGAGCTGCCCAACACCCTGGGCATGAGCCAGTACGGCGACGGCGGCCTGCTGGGCAGCAAGCCCTATGTGGCCACGGGCAGGTACATCCAGCGCATGAGCAACCACTGCAGCGGCTGCCGCTACGACCCCGCGCAGAGCACCGGACCGAAGGCCTGCCCGTTCACCACGCTGTACTGGGACTTCCTGATGCGGCACGAGCCGATGCTGCGACAGAACCCGCGCATGGCGATGCAGATGAAGAACATGGACCGGCTGGCGCCCGAGGTCCGGTCGGCCATCACCGAGCAGGCCCGGACCCACCGCTCGGCGCAGACCGGCTGATCAGGCCTCCTGGGCGATCTGCCGCAGCGCCTGTTCGTAGGCCTCGGCCGGTTGCCCGCCCGAGATCAGGTGCCGGTCGTTGACGATCACCGCCGGCACCGAGTGGATGCCGTGGCCGGTGTAGAACTGCTCGCGCTCGCGCACCTCGTCGGCGAACTCGTCGCTGGTCAGCACCCGCTGCGCGCGGTCCACGTCCAGCCCGGCCTGCTGCACCGCCGCCAGCAGCACCGCCGGGTCGGCCGGGCTTTCGGCGCGGCCGTGGTGCGCCTCCATCAGCGCGCGCTTGAGGGCCAGCTGCTGGCCCGGTTCACCTTCCGCCTCGGCCCAGGTCAGCAGGCGGTGCGCGTCGAAGGTGTTCCAGATGCGGCCGCGACCGTCCTTGTTGAAGCTGAAACCAGCCTCCGCGCCACGCTGGCGGATGGTCTCGCGGATCTGCGCCTGCTGCTCGGGCGTGCTGCCGTACTTCCTGGTCAGGTGCTCGCCCACGTCCTCGCCTTCGGGGCCCATCTGCGGGTTGAGTTCGAAGGGCTGGAAGTGCAGCTCGGCCGCGATGTCCGGCTGCACCCGCTCCAGCGCACGCTCCAGGCCGGCCAGGCCGATCGCACACCAGGGGCAGGACACATCGGAGACGAAATCGATCTTGAGGGTCTTGGTCATCGGGGCATGGTAGCCCCCATGCGCGACAATCGCAGGCTGCCTTTCCAAAGCCCCTGTTTCCTCCCGCGCCCCGCACCATGACCGACCGCTACGCCGTCATCGGCAACCCCATTGGCCACAGCAAGTCCCCCCTGATCCACGGCGCCTTCGCGCAGGCCACCGGCCAGGACATCGAATACACCGCCATCGAAGGCCCGCTGGACGGCTTCAAGGCCACGGTCGAGGCCTTCATCGCCGCGGGTGGCCGGGGCATGAACGTCACCATCCCCTTCAAGTTGCAGGCCTTCGAGATCGCCACCGACCCGATGGAGTCGGCCCGCCTGGCCGGCGCCGTCAACGCGCTCAAGTTCGAGGGCGGCCGCATCTGGGCGCAGAACTTCGACGGCCTCGGCCTGGTCAATGACATCCAGCGCAACCTGGGCGTGTCGCTGGCGGGGAAGCGGGTGCTGATCTGCGGCGCGGGCGGCGCCACGCGCGGCGCCATCCTGCCGATCGCGGCGCAGAAGCCCGCCGTGATCGCGATCGCCAACCGCACCGCCGCCAGGGCCCACGGCCTCAAGGCCGACTTCGCGGCCCACGCGGCGCTGCAGACCGGCGGCTACGACGAACTCGCGGGCGAGACCTTCGACGTCATCCTCAACGCCACGTCCACCGGCCTCTCCAAAGACGAGCTGCCGCTGCCGGCGGGCGTGTTCGCGCCCGGCGCGCTCGCCTACGACCTGGTCTACGGCAAGGGCCTCACGCCCTTCCTGAAGCAGGCGCAGGCCGCCGGGGTGACGCTGCTGGCCGATGGCGTGGGCATGCTGGTGGAACAGGCGGCCGAGGCCTTCGAGTGGTGGCGCGGTGTGCGGCCGGACACCAAGCCGGTGATCGCGCGCTTCACGATTCCCCTGGTCTGATCTCATCGTGAGTTCCAACCGCTGGGCACAGGCCGTGCCCCTGCTGGCCGTGCTCGGCTCGGTCGTGGCGCTGGGCATCGGCACCTCGTTTGGCAAACAGCTGTTCCCGCAGGTCGGGGCGCTGGGCACCACCGCGCTGCGCGTGGGCTTCTCGGCCCTGATCCTGCTGCTGATCTGGCGGCCCTGGCGCTGGACCACCACGCGCGCCGACGCCAGAAACCTGGTGCGCTACGGCATGGCCCTGGGCTGCATGAACCTGATGTTCTACCAGTCGCTCCAGACGATCCCGTTCGGCGTCGCGGTGGCCATCGAGTTCAGCGGGCCGCTGGCCGTGGCTTTCTTCACCTCGCGCCGCGCCATCGACTACCTCTGGATCGCCTTCGCCATCGCCGGCCTGGGCCTGCTGCTGCCGCTGGGCCACGACGTGACCAGCCTGGACCCGGTGGGCGTGCTGTTCGGCCTGGGCGCGGCGGTGTTCTGGGCCGCCTACATCCTGTTCGGCAAGAAGGTCGGCCACCTGCACGCGGGGCACTCGGTGGCGCTGGGCCTGACCATGGCCGCGGTCACGGTCGTGCCCTTCGGCGTCTGGCACGCGGGCAGCGCGTTACTCGATCCCGGGATCCTGCTGTTCGGGCTGGGCGTGGCGGCCGTCTCCAGCGCGGTGCCGATCTCGCTGGAAATGGTGGCGCTCAAGCGCCTCACGCCGGCCGCCTTCGGCGTCATGGCCAGCATGGAGCCGGCCGTGGCCGCGCTGATGGGGGTGCTGGTGCTCGACGAACACCTGAGCGGCCTGCAGTGGCTGGCCATTCTGCTGGTGATGGGCGCTGCCGCGGGCAGCGCCGCCACGGCCAAACCCGACACGCACCGCGGGCCGGCCGACGAAATCGTGCAGTGATCAGGCCCTGACCGCCACGCCATCCCCGGACTGGGCCAGCAGGAACTCCGCCAGCCGGTCCTGCGCGGCGCGCGCGCCCTGCTCCGGTCGCAGCACGCCGATGGGCTCCAGCGCCGCGCCAGTGTCCAGTGGCACCGTGGCCAACAACCCGTCGTCCAGCCAGGCGCGCACCGAGCGGTAGGGCAGCAGGGCCAGCAGCGGCCGCTGCCGCAGCAGCCAGACCAGCGCCGACAGCGAGCGCGTCACCACCGGGTGGGTGGCGGGCGCCGCGCCCGCGCCCCGCACCACCTCGTCGAAGCTCGCCCGCGCGATGCTGTCCACCGGCGGCAGCAGCCAGGTGGCCTTGAACAGCGATGACCACGACCGCACCCGCTTGCCCGCCAGCGGGTGCGCTGGCCCGCACACCACCACCAGGTGATCGTCCACCAGGCGGTCGAAGCGCCAGCCGCTGGGCACCACGGTGGGCCGGCGACACACCGCCAGGTCGGCCTGTCCGGACGTGACCAGCAGCAGCAATTCGTCGCGCTCCAGCTCGCGCAGCTGCACGCTGATGTGCGGATGCCGCTCGCCAAATTCGGCCAGGGCCGGCAGCAGCAGACCGTTGATCGCGGCGCCGGAGGCCGCCAGCCGCACCATGCCCTGCCCCTGCTGCTGGCGCGCGGCCACCGCCTCGGCGCCCGCACCCAGGCCCGAGACGATCTGCCGCACCACGGGCAGCAGGTCCTGGCACACCTCGGTGGGCCGCACGCCGCGCGCATGGCGGTGGAACAGCTGCGACTCCAGCAGTTGCTCCAGGTAGGCCAGCGACTGCGTCACAGACGACTGTGTCATGCCCATGGCGTCGGCCGCGCGTTGCACGCTGCCCAGCTCGGCCAGGTGCAGCAGCACCTGCGCGTGGCGGAACTTGCCCCGGGCCAGGAGGCGGTTGAGCAGCACGGTGGAGGCGACGGGCATGGTATTGAAGAGTCTAATGTCTGACCCTGATTTCTGTCTTGTTGCCGATGGCTTTTGCGCGGACCATGCAGTCACAACCACAGGAGACAGACATGCACCCATCCCTTCGGCTGAGCCGTCGCCAGGCCCTGGTCCTGGGCGGTCTCGGCGGCCTGCAGGCGCTCGCGCCCACCGCGGTCCGCGCGCAGGCCCCCTTCCCCAACCGCCCCATCCAGTTCATCGTCGCGGCGCCGGCCGGCGGGCCGTCCGACAACGCGGCGCGCATGATCGCCGACGAGATGGGCAAGCTGCTGGGCCAGCCCATGGTGGTAGTGAACAAGCCCGGCAGCGCCGGCGTGATCGCCGCCGAGGCCACGGCCCGCGCGGCGCCCGACGGCCACACGCTGATGCTGTCCTGGATCGGCAACGCCACCAGCCCGGGCCTGGTGGCCAAACTCCCGTTCGACATCAACCGCGACTTCGTGCACATCGCGCTCGCGCTGGCCGGCGCGAACGCACTGATCGTGCACCCCTCCACCGGCTTCAAGACCCTGGCCGATCTGGTGAAGCACGCCAAGGCCAACCCCGGCCGGCTGAGCTACGCCAGCTCGGGCAACGGCACCTCCGGCCACCTGGCCATGGAGATGTTCAAGCAGCGCGCCGGCATCTCGATGCTGCACATTCCCTACCGCGGCGGCGCGCCCGCCCTCACCGACCTGATGGCCGGGCAGGTGCAGCTGATGTTCCTCAACCAGGACGCCGTGATCGCGCCCAGCGCGGCCGGCAAGGTCGTGCCGCTGGCCATCAGCAGCGCGCAGCGCAACCCGCTGCTGCCCCAGGTGCCCACGGTGGCTGAATCGGGTTACCCCGGCTTCGAGGCCACCGCCTGGGCCGGCATATCGGGGCCGCAGGGCATTCCCGCGCCGGTGGTCGCGGCTATCGAGGCCGCCGCCATCAAGGCGCTGAACGGGCCGCTCAAGGCCCGCATCGAAGCCACCGGCGCCACCGTGGTCGCCGCCGGCAAGGACAGATTCACCCCCTTCGTCCAGCGCGAAACCGAGACCTGGACCCAGGTCATCAAGACCGCCGGCATCAAGGTCGACTGACATGCTGAACACCCTTTCACTGGGCGCCCACCGGCTGTCCAGCGGCACCGAGCTGCCCGCGCTGGACGTGGCCTACGCCACCTTCGGCCAGCTCGCGCCCGACGGCGGCAATGCGGTCCTGGTGACCCACGGCTACACCAGCGGTCCTTCCATGCTCGTGCCTGGTCACCACGTGGCCGAGAGCTCGTGGGCGCCGCTGCTCGGTCCGGGGCGGCCGCTGGACACCGACCGTTTCTTCATCGTCTGCAGCAACATGCTGGGTTCCTCGTTCGGCACCACCGGCCCGAACACCACCAACCCGGCCACCGGACGGCCCTGGGGGCCGGACTTTCCTGCCATCACGCTGGAAGACATCGTGGCCGTGCAGCACCGGCTGCTGCAGCAACTGGGCGTGCGCCACCTGCGTGCGGTGGTGGGCCCCTCCTACGGCGGCTGGCAGGCCCTGCAATGGGCGCTGTCGTTCCCCGACATGGTCGACGCCGTGGGCTCGCTGGTGTCCGGCCTCACCCACCCCAAAGGCCTGAGTTCAGAGTCCACGCGCCAGCGCTTTGCCGACCACCCGGCCTGGAACGGTGGCTGGCACTACGGCGATGCGCGCATGACGGACATGCTGACCGAGCTGCGCCGCCAGACCCTGCGCAGCTACGGACTGGAGACCCTGTTCGAAGCCCGCATGCCCGACCCCGCGCAACGCCAGGCCGCCATGGACAAGGCCTGCCGCCAGTGGGCCGAGCGTTTCGACCCCAACAGCATGGTCACCCTGGCCGCCGCGGCCGAGCGCTTCGACGTGCGCGAGCGGGTGGGCGAGATCCGCGCGCGCCTGCTGTTCATGGTCTGCACCACCGACGTGATCTTCCCGCCCGATCCCGCGGTGCGCACCCTGCTCGGTGCCGTCCCCGGCCCGCTGCGCTACCGCGAGCTGGACAGCCCCTACGGCCACATGGCCTCGGGCGTGGAGTGGCCGCGGCTGGAAGACGACCTGCGCTGGCTGCTGGACCCGCCCGCCGCCACCTGAACCCGACCACGCCCAGAACAACACCACCGGAGACACCCCCCATGCACCGCCGTTCCCTGCTGGCCCTGGCAACCCTGCCCCTGGCCGCCGCCATGCCCTCTGTCCACGCCCAGACCGCCGCCAGCGACTGGCCGAACAGGCCCATCCGCCTCATCGTGCCCGCGCCCGCCGGCGGCGCCTACGACCTCACGGCCCGGCCGCTGGCGCAGGAACTGTCCACCCTGCTCAAACAACCCGTGGTGGTCGACAACCGGCCCGGCGCGGGCAACATCGTCGGCACCTCGGCCGGCGCCCGCGCCGCGCCCGACGGCTACACCGTCACCATGACCGGCATGCTCAACACCATTGCGCAGAGCCTCTACCCGAATGTCGGCTTCGACATCGTCAACGACTTCGCGCACGTGACCGTGCTGGGCGAGGGCGCGCAGTGGCTGGTGGTGCGCCCGGACCTGGGCGTCAACACCGTGGCCGAGCTGGTCGAGCGCGCGAAACGCGAACCCGGCAAGCTCAACTACGCCACCTCGGGCGCGGGCTCCACCGGCCACCTGATCATGGAGCTGTTCCAGCGCGCCACCGGCACCTCGCTCACCCACGTGCCCTACAAGGGCGGCGCGCCCGCCCTGCAGGACGTGCTCTCGGGCGTGGTGCCCATCACCGTGCTGCCCCTGGCCGGCGCCGAACCCCATGTGCGCTCGGGCAAGCTCAAGGTGCTCGCCAGCTCCGGCGCCCAGCGTACTCCGCAACACCCGCAGGTGCCCACCTTCGCCGAGCTGGGCCACAAGGCGCTCACCGTCAGCTCCTGGGTGGGCCTGTCCTTTCCCAAGGGCACACCGCCAGAGATCGTGCGCAAGCTCCACGCCGCCACCGTGAGCGCCATGGCGGCGCCGGCCGTCAACGCACAGCTGGAAAAGCTCGGCATCGACCCGGCCACCTCCACCCCCGAGGCCTACACCCAGCAGGTGCGCAGCGACACCGAGCGCTGGGGCCAGCTGGTGCGCAGCCTCAACCTCAAGGCCGAGTGAGCGGGAGCACAACACCCATGCCCTTCTTCACCTCGCACGGCCGCCCGCTCTACTACGAACGCCACGGCCAGGGCCCGGCCCTGGTGTTCCTGCACGGCGCCGGCTCCAATGGCGCCACCTGGTGGCAGCAGCTGCCCGTGTTCACGCCGCACTTCAGCTGCATCACCGTCGACATCCGCTGCTTCGGCCGCTCGGTCGCACCGCCCGACGAGCTGCAGGTGCGGCTGATGGTGGACGACCTGGTCGCCCTGCTGGACCACGAAGGCATCGACAGCGCCGTGCTGGTGGGCCAGTCGCTGGGCGGCATGATCGCGCTGCGCACGGCGCTGGAACACCCCCGCCGCGTGCGGGCCCTGGTGCCCTGCGACAGCTCGCTTGCCATCGACCACCCCCGGCAGCTCGCGATCCTGGAGCACCGCATCACCGCCGCGGCGGCCATGTCCATCGAGCAGCGCTCGCTGGGCGCCTGGTTCATCCAGAACCGGCCCGCGCTGGTGGCGTTGTACGCGCAGATCAACCACTTCAACCCCAGCGCGCACAGCATCCCGCCCGAGGTCTGGCGCGAGGCCATGCGCGGCCTCAACCGCCCGGACAGCCTGGTGCCCACCGAGGCGCTGCGCCGCCTCGGCTGCCCGGTGCTGCTGATCGTGGGGCGCGAAGACCCCATCGTGCCGCTGGACATCGTGCAGGAGGTGGCGGGCCTCATCCCCTCGGCGCAGGTGGCTGTGGTGGACCAGGCCGCCCACTCGGCCTACTTCGAGCAGCCCGAGGTGTTCAACCAGCGGTTGCTGGCGTTCCTGCAGGGGCTATCGGACCAACCGGTCAGCCCCTGAGGCCGTCAGTTCCCCGTGCGTTCCGGGTGCAGCGGCTTGAGGGCCGGCATGCGGAAGTTGCCCTTGCCGCGCTGGTCGTTCACGCTCGACGTGTTCATCGAGAACAGCAGCGTGGTGTAGGCCACCGCGTCGGCGTTGATGTCCAGTGCCGTGTCGTTGTTGTTGGCAAAGGTGTCGCAGGCCTGGTGGTAACAGGGGTCGTAGGCTGTGCCCGCCGTGCCGCCCCACAGCGCCGCTTCCTCCGCGGTCTTGACACCCTCGGCGCCGGTGAACAGGCCGCCCGCCGGAATCAGGTTCTGGATGAAGGCCCGGTAGTCGGAACGACCGTCGAAGTCCGTGCCCTTGAACGGCACGCCGCGCTGCATGTAGAACGACTCGAACGCCTTCTCGATCTGGTCCGAACCGCCGGGGCCGGGGCCTTCGCCCGTGGCGTCCGAATCGTCACCGTCGTAGACAAAGAAGACGTGGTTGGGCGAACCGATCATGTCGAAGTTCAGGTACAGCGCGATGCGGTCCTTCTCGGCCTTGCTCAGTCCGTTCACGTAGTTCGTGGAGCCGACCAGCCCGGATTCTTCCGCACCCCACAGGGCGAAGCGCAGCTTGTTGCGCGGCTTGACCTTGGCCATCTGCACCGCGGTCTCCAGGATGGCCGCCACACCCGAACCGTTGTCGTTGATGCCCGGGCCTTCGTTCACCGAGTCCAGGTGCGCGCCCACCATCACCACGTTGTTCGGGTCGCCCGAGCGCGACTCCGCGATCACGTTGCTGGTGGTCGCCTCGCCGCGGAAGGTGTCGGTCTTCAGGCGCAGCACCAGCCCCGGCGTCGCCGCCAGCTGCTGGCCCAGGGCCTGGGTGATGCCGGTCACGCCGATGTCCAGCGTGAAGGTCTCACCCAGCGTGCCGTTGAGGTCGCCGGTGGTGTTGTTGTAGATGACCACGCCGCTCGCGCCGGCCGCGAGGGCATTGGTGGCTTTGAGGGCGAAGGGGCAGGCGCCGCGGCTGATGAGCGCGATGTTGCCCGCGGGGAAACCGGCGAAGTCCGCCGCCTCGCAGCCCGGCGTGCCGTCGCCCGGCGGCGGCATCAGCGCTGTGACGGAGGCGGTCACGTCACCGCTGCCCGAGTACTCCATGATGGTGTTGTCCAGCGGACCGGCCGGGCCGGGCGACACCTGCTCCAGCACCGTGGGCGAGAGCGTGATGAAGGTCTGGAACTGGAAGTCAGTGACGGTGACCAGGTAGCCCGCGTCGCGCAGCACCTGGGCCGCGTAGTCCACCGACGCGTCGTAACCCGGCGTGCCCGAGGTGCGGATGCCGTTGTTCTCGTCGGCAATGGTCTGCAGCGCCTGCTGGTGGCGCCGCACGCCCGCGAGGGTCACGCACTCCAGCAGTTTGTTGAACGTGTTGTTGACCCGGTTGAGACAGCTGAGAGATGACGATCTGGCCGCCGTCGGCGCCCCCGCTGCGGCCACCTCCGTCGTCAGCATCCGCGCGGTGGCGAGGTCGCCCCCGCTGTCGCCGGACGAGTCGCTGCCTCCGCCGCAGGCCGCCACGAGCAAAGTCGCCGCGAACGCCGCGCCCCATCGCCCCCGGGTCAGACGCCGACCACTCGAACCGGTCTTTTCCATGTCTGTCTCCTGTGTGTGTTGTTGATGCTTCGGATCCCGCCGCCGTCGAACAACTGGCACCCCGGCCTCTTGCGACCGCGAGGGGATGCGCAGCGTACTCCTCGCACCTCAGCGGCCACAAGACGACTTACAGAAAGACACGAAAGAAACGCCCGGGGGACCGACCGCCGGCCCCTCGACGTCTGCGGCGCATTGCGGCTATCGTGGGTGCCCCGTTTTCAGGAGACGCCCATGCCCGCCAAAAACACCATCTGCCTCTGGTTCGACGGCACCGCCGAAGAAGCCGCGCGCTTCTACGCCGCCACCTTCCCCGACAGCGCCGTGGGTGCGGTCATGCGCGCACCCGGCGACTACCCCTCCGGCCAGCAGGGCGATGTGCTGACCGTCGAATTCACCGTCATGGGCATCCCCTGCCTCGGCCTCAACGGCGGCCCGGCCTTCCCGCAGACCGAAGCCTTCTCGTTCCAGGTGGCCACCGACGACCAGGCCGAGACCGACCGCCTGTGGAACGCGATCATCGACAACGGCGGCGAAGCCAGCGCCTGCGGCTGGTGCAAGGACAAGTGGGGGCTGTCGTGGCAGATCACCCCACGCGTGCTGACCGAAGCCATCACCGACCCCGACCGCGCCGCGGCCCAGCGGGCGTTCAACGCGATGATGGGGATGACGAAGATCGATATTGCGGGGATTGAGAAGGCGCGGCGGGGGTGACCCAGACCGCCGCCGTCAACTCGCGCCTTCTTCCAGCAGCGGCACGCCCGAGCGACGCGCCGCGTCTACCACGGCATGCAGCAATTGCCGCGTACCTGGCTTCACCAAGGGCCACTGCTGTTGTCGCTTCAATGCCGCGATCCCGTCCGGAAACAAGCAGACGCACGCGTGCTGCATGTGCTGCGCCGAGGCGTAGATCAATCCCTGATGGCCAGCCTTGAAGCAGTCTCGCGCCAGCGCCTGAGTCTGTTCGATGCGCAAGCTCAACAGTAGTGGGTAAGGCTCCGCCAGCGGGCGCAGGTCCACCAGCCTAAGAGGTCGCACGGTAGTGAATTGAAGCAGTGCTCGCTTGCGCAACTCGCCCAAGCTTCGGCTCTTCGTGTCGCGGCGGAACTGCGCTTCGAACAGTGCGGTATCTGCGCTGTCTGCCAAGTAGGCAGTGACCTGATCAGTCAAACAGAACCTTCCGGACAACACGCCGGCTGGTGGCAACAAGAGCCCGTTCGTTTTGACTGCACCGGGCCGAGCACGCAGCACCTGGACCCGGAAAAACGTCTGCCCGGCAGGCAGTTCAATCAGAGGAGGTTTGAGTTCTTTGAGGTTCATGGGCGGCAGGGGGCATCAATGTCCCTCTGCTGTTGCCAGACCCAGCACGCGCTGCGCATCCACACCTTGCTCCAGCGCCACGCGCGGCGTCTGACCATCCAGCGCCGGGTGCGGGCTTTCCAGGAAGGCGAGCAAAGGCCAGCCATCGGTGGTGCCCAGCGCCTGCGACAGCGGCTGGAGGAGTGGAAACACGAAAGGCTCAAACTGCCAGCGAGGCAGCTTGAAGCCGCGCCGCAAGTGCGCAACACCGATGCAGCGGCCAGACTTGATCCAGGCGTTGATGGTCACGCGCGAGGTTCCAGCCAGTTCGGCCGCTTCGTCGGTGGTGATCATGTCGGCCGCCTGCATGCGCTCGCGTCGGTAGGCCGCACCCGAGCGCAGCAACGCATCGGTCTGCGCTTCACTGGCGTAGGGGTCGGCTGAAACGGCACGGCGGGTTGGGGTTTCAAGGGCAACAGAGAGGGGGAAAGTCAAAGTGTTCATGTGTGTTCACTGGTGCCCACTGTTATGGCGCGTTGCGCTTGTTGGCCTTGTTGCTGCCAAAAAAACTGGTTGAGCGGATGGAGCCGGAATGAGCAATCGGAACTCTTCTTCTTGACTTGTTCTGACCGCAATCGCTTTTGTTCAGTACCGTCGGAGTGGACGAACGCACCTTCTCGGAAGGCACCTGTCCAACCGGTAGGTAAAGCGACGCTAAGAAATCCTCGTAGTGATTTCCCAATGGTTCTGTCGCCGAGAGATCCGATGCATTCAGCCGACCAGAACGCACAGGAGTGCCTGAAGGCAGGTAACGGATCTCCGGATCTCGTCCGATGTTTCCAACCAAGATGACTTTGTTGACTGAAGCCAAATCACACCCCTTTCGGTAACCAGCCCCACGAAACATTCATGGCGCACTGGATCAAGGTGAGGTGAGTCTAGTCAATTTTGGAAATTTGGTCAATTTCGTTAAGTTGAAAAACAGTACTACGACTGACCTCTTCTGACCTTCACCGGCTGCCCATCCCTCATCTCACTCCCCGGATAAAGGATCACCGCCTCCCCGGCCTTCAGCCCGTCTTTCACCCACGCACTCTCCGCGTTGCGGTCGCTGAAGGTCACCGCCCTCGCCCGGGCCTTGCCCGCTTCCACCACGAACACCTGCCAGCCTTCGCCCTGGCGCACCAGCGCGGCCGAGGGGACGAGCAGCGCGCCGTCTTTGGCCGAGACGGTGATGCGCGCGTCGACGCGGAAGCCGTCACCGAGCTTCTGCAGTTCTTCCGGCGGCGCCTTGAGCGCGACGGTGACGTTGACGCGCTGTTCTTCGATGCCCAGGGCCGAGGTCTTGGTGAACGCGACCGGGTCGACCCGGGCCACGGTGCCAGCCAGGGGCGGCTGGTTGCGGCCGGTGGACAGCTGCACCGCGGCGCCCGCGGCGATGCGCGGGGCGTCGCCAGAGAGCACGTCGATCACGGCCTCCATGGCGCCGGTGTCGCCGATCTCCAGCAGCGGCGCGCCGGCCTGCACGGGTTCGCTACTGTCCTTGTGCAGCTTGAGCACGCGGCCGTCGACCGGGCTCTTGAGTGACCAGAGACCGGGAGTGCTGCCTTGCGCGGCGCCGGACGGTTCGGCGCGGCCCAGCGCGGCACGGGCTTCGCTGGCGGCGTGGCCGGCGGCGGCCTGTTCGGCCTGCGCGGCTTTCAGGGCCTGGACCGCGGCCTCGCGCGCCAGGCGGCTCTGGTCGCGGGCGGACGGGGCGATGAAGTTGTCCTTGGCGAGCTGCGCAGAGCGATCTGCTTCGAGCGTGGCCTGGGCCAGTGCGGCCTGGGCGCGCTGCACGTTGGCACGGGCAGCGGCCACAGCGGCGTCGGCGCTGCCCACGCGCTGCTGCAGCACGCTGCGGGTGCGCGCGTCGATCATGCCGGGCGCATTGGGCGCGAGCACCGCCACCACGTCGCCCGCTTTCACCGCGTCGCCCACCTTGAGCGTGGGCCGCTGCAGCTGGGCGGCGGTGGGCGCGGTGACCAGGTAGCGCTGCTGCAGGCGCAGCTGGCCGTCTTCCTCGATCACCTGCTCGAAGCGGCCTTCGGCCACGGTGGCGGTTTCCACGTCCAGCGGACGCGGGCGGTAGGAGGCCCAGAGGATGGCGACCAGGGCGGCCACGGCCAGTCCGCCGATGAGCCAGCGGCGTTTTTTCGCCGCTCCGTTGTTCGACTTGTTCATTCGCGTACCTTCAAAACAGAGACCAGATCCAGGCGGTCGATGTGGCGGCGCACCAGCAGGGCGCTGGCCACACCGGCGGCCAGCACGATGAGCGCGGCCGAGGCGTAGGTGGACGGTTCGATGACCACCGGGAAGTCGATGGCGTCGCTGGCCATGAGCTGCATCATCAGCGTGGCCAGTCCCCAGCCGGCCAGTGCGCCCAGCGGCAGCGCGATCAGCAGCTCGGCCGCCAGCTCGGCCAGCAGCAGCACCGAGACCTCGGCCCGCGTCATGCCCAGCACGCGCAGGCTGGCCAGTTCCCAGGCGCGTTCCGAGAGCGAGATGCGCGCCGCGTTGTAGATGATGCCCACCGCCATGGCCACGGCGAACAGCGTGAGGATGCCGCTGAACACGCCCATGTTGCGTTCGGTGCGGTGGTTGAACTCGGCCATGGAACTGGCCTTGTCGAACACCGAGTTGATGCCGGGCGCCGCCTTCACCGCGGCCCAGAAGGCGGGCATGGCGGCCGGGTCCACCTGCAGCGCCGCGTCGGCCACGCCGTCGCCATCGCCGGCCAGGCGGTTGAGGGTGTCCAGGTTCATGTAGAGCAGCTGGCCGAACATGGTGCGGGCGATGTCGACCACCTCCACTTCCACGCTGCGGCGGTTCCACAGGCGGAACTGCAGCGTGATGCGGTCGCCCACCCGGGCGCCGATCTCGCGCGCCAGCAGGCCCGAGAGCACCACGCCGTGGGCCGGCAGGGCCAGCGCGCCGCGGTCTTCGTCCACCAGGCGCATCAGCTTCGCGTTGCCGCGCAGGGCCATCACCGCCGTGTCGTTGCTGCGCCCGCGCAGCGTCACCTTCACGGGTTCGGTGCGGTAGACCTCGGCGTCGAGCACGCCGGGCAGGCGCTGCAGGTCGCGCACCACGGTCACGGGCACCGGCCGGTGGAAGTTGACCAGCACGTCGCCCTGCTGCACCTGGCGGAACTGCACGTCCACGATGTGGGCGATGGCGTCGAGCCAGAAGGCGCCCGAGATCTGCAGCGCCACGGCCAGCGCGATGCCGGTGACGGTGAAGGCCGCGCGCAGCGGCCGGCGTTCGAGATTGCGCACCACCATGCGCGCGCTGGTGGACAGGAAGCGCCCCAGGCCCAGGCGCTCGACCAGCGTGGCGGTGTAGGCCGGCGGCGCGGGCGGCAGCATGGCCTGGGCCGGGCGCAACCGCACCACGGCGTGAATCGCGGTCCAGGTGCCGGCGGCGGCGGCCAGCCCGGCGATGGCGGCGGAGAGCAGGACCAGCGTGGTGTCGGTGGCGTAGGCCAGGCGGTTGAAGCGGAACACCTCGTCGTACAGGCTGAGCATGCCGCGGCCAATCAGCTGGCTCAGGCCCAGGCCCACCGCCACACCCAGCCCGGCGATGACCAGCGCCAGCTGGATGTAGTGCCACGCGATGGCGCCGTCGGCGTAGCCCAGGGCCTTGAGCGCGGCGATCTGGCTGCGTTGCGTGGCCACCTGGCGGCTGAGCACCACGTTGAGGATGAACATGGCCACGGCCAGGAAGATGGCCGGCAGCACCGTGCCCATGACCTTGAGCTGCGCCAGTTCGTCGCTGACGATCTTGGTCGACAGCTGCCGGTCGCGCCCCACGGCGCCGATGCTGCCGTAGGGTTCGAGCAGGCGGTCCAGCGGCGTGAGCACGGCGCGTTCGGGCACACCGGCTTCGAGCCGCAGCGCCGCCTGGTTGAACGCGCCCTGCATGTCGAACAGCTCGGTCATGCGGGCGCCGTCGATCCACCAGATGCCAAAGCCCGTGTCGTCGGGCGCGCCGCCTTGCGAGGCGAACACGTATTCGGGCGTGGCGGCCGTGCCCACCAGGTGGATGCGCTCGCGCCGGCCGTTGAGGATGGCGTGCACCACGTCGCCGGGCTTGAGGCTGCGGGCGGCGGCGAAGCGGTCGCTCACCAGGGCTTCGAGCTGGGCCCCGCGCTCGGGCCAGCGCCCCTGCTTGAGGCTGAGCGCGTTCAGGCCCTGGCGCCCGGCCTGCGCGGCCGACAGGTCCAGCCCGATGAAGCGGCCGGTGACCGGCTGCACCACTTCGGGCAGGTCCACCTGGGCGTCGAACACCACGTCGAGTTTCACCTCGGCCACGCCCGGAATGGCGCGGATGCGTTCGCCCAGCGACACCGGCGCGCGCTTGATGCCGGCGAACAGGTCGGCCAGGCGGTTGTCCGCGTAGAAGGCATCGCGCGAGGTCTTGAGCGAGTCGTGCACCGCGAACATGCCGACGAAGCCCGCCACGCCGATGGCCACCACCACCGCGATGGTGAGCACCTGCGCACGCAGGCGCCGCAGGTCGCGCCAGAGTTTGGTGTGGAGCGTGCTCATCTTGTGTGTGTCACCACCGCAGCGTGGACGCGGCCACCTTGTGCGGGTTCACATGGCTTTCGACGATGCGGCCATCGGCCAGGCGCAGCACGCGGTCGGCCATGTCGGCGATGGGCGCGTTGTGGGTGATGACGACCGTGGTCGTGCCCAGCTCGCGGTTCACGCGCTCGATGGCCTGCAGCACCATGACGCCGGTGGCGCAGTCCAGCGCACCGGTGGGTTCGTCGCAGAGCAGCACGGCCGGGCGCTTGGCGATGGCCCGCGCAATGGCCACCCGCTGCTGCTCGCCGCCGGAGAGCTGCGAGACGAAGTGGTGGCGCCGCTCGGCCAGGCCCACCAGCGCCAGCGCCTCGGCCGGGTCCATCGGGTCCTCGGCCAGGTCGGTCACCAGGGCCACGTTCTCCTCGGCGGTCAGGCTGGGGATGAGGTTGTAGAACTGGAACACGAAGCCGACGTGCTCGCGCCGGTAGCGCGTCAGCTCGGCGTCGCCCGCGCCGATGAGCTCGTGCACCTGCCCCTCGTGTGTCCAGCTGGCCGAGCCGCTGGTGGCCGTGTCCAGCCCGCCCAGGATGTTGAGCAGCGTGGACTTGCCGCTGCCCGAGGCACCGAGCAGCACCACGAACTCGCCGCGCACGATGTCCAGATCGACGCCGCGCAGCGCGTGCACCGCCGTGTCGCCCTCGCCATAGGTCTTGGTCAGGGCTCGGGCGGTGAAGACGGAGTTTTTCCCGGAAGTGGTGACAGCCATCCCCCTATGTTCGCGCAACCTGGCCAAAGGCGCCTGACATGCGTCAAAACCGGGCACAGGCGTTCAATGCGCCCCGGCCAGCCGCAGCGTCTTCACCAGCAGATCGTGCAGGCTGTCCACCGCCTTGTTGCCGCGCGACTCGCGGCTGCGGTAGACGCCCACCTCCATCGGGATCAGCGGGCCCAGGCCCTGCTCGGCGCCCAGCACCTGGAGGTGCGGCGGCGCGCTGCACTGCGTGAGCACGGCCACGGCCAGGCCGCTGTCCACCGCCGCGATCTGGCCCGCCAGGCTGGAGCTGTTGTAGACCACCTTGTAGCGCCTCCCCTGTTGCGCCAGCGACTGGATGGCGCCGCGCCGCGCGAGGCTGGCCTCCTCGTACACCGCGATCGGCAGCGGGTCGCGCCGCCACAGCTCGAACTGCGCCGAGCCGACCCAGACCATGGGTTCGTGGAACAGCAGGGTGCCGCGCCGCGCGTGGTCGCGCGAGACCAGCGCCAGGTCCAGCTCGCCACGCGCCACGCGCGGGATCAGTGATGGCGACTGCTCGCAGTGCAGCTCGATCTCGACCCCGCTGTGCTTGGGCGCGAAGCGCTTGAGCACCGGCGTGAGGTATTTCGCGGCGTAGTCGTCGGGCACGCCCAGGCGCACGCGGCCGGTCAGCTCGTCGCCGTGCAGCGCGGCCTGCGCCTCGGCCTGCAGGTCGAGCATGCGCCGGGCGTAGCCCAGCAGTGTCTGGCCGTCGGGTGTGAGTTGCAGCTTGCGCGGCCCGCGCTCCAGCAGGCGCCGACCCGCCGCGTCCTCCAGCTTCTTGAGCTGCATGCTCACGGCCGACTGCGAGCGGTGCACCTCGCCGGCCGCGGCCGACAGCGAGCCGGCGTCGACCACCGCCACAAAGCATCTGAGCCAGTCGATCTGCAGATCCTGCGGGGTCATGGGCGGCGTCCTTGCATGCGGTTATCGAATGGAAACGATGTGAATTTTGCGCTTTTCGGGATTCATGAAACCCGGCACAGTCTCGCCCCATGACCACAACCGATGACCTCCGCTCACAAAGTGCCCTCACCCGCCGGCTGGTGTGGGCCGGCTTTCGCGAGATGCTGCCGATCGCCCTGTTTGTGCTGGTGTTTGGCGCGGCCTTCGGCCTCGCCTCCCTGCAGCAAGGACTGGACACCCCATGGGCGGTGCTGATGAGTTCGGCCGTGTTCGCCGGCGCGGCGCAGTTCGCGGTGCTGGACCTGTGGGGACCGCAGGTGCCCCTGCTGCCACTGGCGCTGACCGTGTTCGCCATCAATGCGCGCCACCTGCTGATGGGCGCCACGCTCTACCCCTGGCTGCGTCAGCTGCCGCCCGCGCGGCGCTATGGCGTGATGGCGCTGGCGTCGGATTCCAACTGGGCGCTCGCCATGCAGGCCCTGGGGCGCGGACAGCCGGGCCTGGGGCTGCTGCTGGGCGGTGGCCTGGCGCTGTGGGTGTTCTGGATCATCGGCACCGTGCTGGGCACGCAGGTGGGCAGCCTGATCGCCGACGCGCGGCGCTGGGGCCTGGACATGGTGATGGGTTGCTTCCTGCTCGCCATGGTGGTGGGTGGCGAGAAGAACCTGCGCATGCTGCTGATCTGGGTGGCGGCGGGCGGCGCGTCGATCGCGGCCTGGCACTGGCTGCCGGAGAACAGCCACGTGGTGACCGGCACGCTGGCCGGCGGCTTGCTGGGCCTGCTGTGGAAGGAGAAGAGCGATGAGCGTTGAATCCACCGGCTGGGGCACCCTGCTGATCGTCGCCGTGATGGCGCTGGTGACCCTGGCCACCCGCTGGGGCGGTGTGTTCGTGATGTCCTACGTGCCCATCGGGCCACGCGTGCGGCGCTTCATCGCGGCCATGTCGGGCTCGGTGCTGGTGGCCGTGCTGGCGCCGATGGCCGCGCAGGGCGACCTGGGCGCCCGCGCGGCACTGGCCACGACCGCCCTGGTGATGCTGGTGCTCAAGAAGCCGCTGCCGGCCATTGCGGCCGGGATTGTCGCGGCGGCCCTGTTCAGGCAGTTCTGAGCGCGCTCAGGGCTTGAGGATCAGCGGCGCGATCTGCTCGACGTAGTACTTCACCGCGGGCAGCGTCAGGTGCCCGTAGTCGTAGCTCAGGGGCACCGAGGACCCGGGCTCCATGCGCGTGAGGCAGCCCTGGCGGTTGCAGAAGTAGTCCATGCCGGAGATGAACTCGATGCCCATGGCCTTGGCGCGTTGGCGCATCTCGGCGGTGGCGGCCTTGACGTGGGGGTCGAGGTACTCATCACCCAGGCGCAGCGGAATGCGCTGCTGCTCGCGCCACACCTTCAGCAGCAGCTTGGGCAGGTCTTCGCGCCAGTAGGGCACGGCGCCGAGCAGCACGATGCGCTTGACGCCGGCCTTCTTGAGCTCGGCCACGGTGGGTTCCAGGCCCGAGGTGTCCTTGTAGCGGCCTTTGACCTTGCCCTCGTGCCACCACGCATAGAGCACGACGATGTCGGGCTTGCTCTCGCGGATGACGCGGATGGTGTCGTCGTTCAGGCTCTTGCACAGCGGGCGCGGGTCGATGCCCAGGATGGGCGGGCAGATGGCCGCGGTGCGTTCGCCCAGGCCGAAGCTGTACTTGCCGCTGTCCTGCAGCGCCTTGAAGCCCGGGTAGAGCGAGCCGGCGTGCGAGTCGCCCCAGAGGAAGACCAGCGGGCGCTTCTGCTCGACGCAGAAGGGTTTGTAGTGGCTCGCCGGCAGCTTGTAGTCGAGCATGCAGTCGCCGTCGCGCCAGCCTTCGATGATGGCGGGCCGGCCGCCCTTGGACGAGAGCGTCTTGAGCAGGGCCTGGATCTGTTCGGGCGTGCCGTCCTGCCCCGGCTGGTTGGCCGCCAGGCGCTGCAGCCGCTCGGGCTGGCCGTCCTGCTTGTAGATGGTGAAGCCGGTCAGGCCCGTCATCGCCACCCCGGCACTCAGCGCCACGGTGGTGAAGCGCCACTGGCGCCAGTGGCCGAAGCGGATCGGCGTTTCCACCAGCCGGTAGGTCAGCCAGGCCAGCAGCACAGCCAGCAGCACCCAGCCGACCTGGTGCAGCGCCGGAGGCACGCCGCCGTTTTCGATGTGCGGGTAAGCCAGCAGCGGCCAGTGCCAGAGGTAGAGCGGGTAGCTGATCAGACCGATCCAGACCATGGGCTTGCTCGACAGCACGTAGCGGTTGAACCAGCCGCGCGGGCCGGCGGCGATCATCAGGCAGGTGGCCAGGGTGGCGGCAAAGGCCCAGCCGCCAGGAAAGCGGCGTTCGGGGTCGAGCTTGACCATGACGGCGGCCATCAGCACCACACCGGCGGTGGAGAGCCATTGCACCCGGGCTCCGGCATGCTGCACCGTGGTGCCCGGTGCGGGGCGGCTGGCGGCCAGGAAGGCGCCCATCATCATTTCCCAGAAGCGCCCCAGCGGGTTGTAGAAGGCCGGGTTCGGATCGTCGAGACGCACCAGCCAGAGGTTGAACGCCAGCGAGGCCAGCAGCAGGGCTGCGATCCAGATCCGCTTGGGTTGGCCCACGCGGTGCAGCACCACCAGCACCAGCGGCCAGAACATGTAGAACTGCTCCTCGATGGCCAGCGACCACAGGTGCAGCAGCGGCTTTTCGACCGCCGAGGCGTCGAAGTAGCCGGCCTCCTGCCAGAACGCAAAGTTGGACACGAAGAAGCTGCCCGCCAGCGCGTGCTTGCCCACCGCCTTGTATTCCAGCGGCGAGAGCACGAACCAGCCGTAGGCCAACGTGGACGCCAGCACCAGGAACAGGGCCGGGAAGATGCGCTTGACGCGCCGCGCGTAGAAGTCCGCGAAGCTGAAGCGGTTGCGGGCCAGGTTGTCCAGGATGATCGAGCTGATGAGGTAGCCCGAGATCACGAAGAAGATGTCCACACCGACGAAGCCGCCCGGGAACAGCTCGGGAAACGCGTGGTGGATCACGACGGCAGAAACGGCGATGGCACGCAGGCCATCGATGTCGGAGCGGTAGTTGTCTGCGTGTGGCAGGTGGGACATGTAACAGGGTCAGGGAACAACAGGGGGCGCAGCATCCTAACAAAGGACGCCGGCTCACCCGGGCCGCAGGGCCTCCCGCGCGGCGGCCACCATCCGCCGGGTCAGCCCGTCGAGCAGGCCGGATGCCGCCCGCGCCGTCTGCCAGTACAGCGGCACATCCAGCGGCGTGCCGGGCACCAGTTCCACCAGCGAGCCCTCGGCCAGCTGCGGCGCGACCATGCCCTGCGGGAACATGCCCCAGCCCATGCCGGCCAGCGCGGCGGTGACGAAGGCGTGCGACGAGGGCAACGTGTGGCGCGGCAGTTCCACATGGCGGTGGCACAGGCGCCGCACCCAGCCGGCCTGCAGCTCGTCCTTGGTGTTGAACAGCAGGCTGGGCGCCTGGGCCAGGCTGCCTGCGCCCACCCCCTGCGCAAAGTGCTGTGCCACGAACGCCGGGCTGGCGGCGGCCAGGTAGCGCATCACGCCCAGCGGCTGGCTGTTGCAGCCGGTGGCCGGCCGCGCGGTGCCGGTGACGGCGGCCACCACCGCGCCGGTGCGCAGCCATTCGGCCGTGTGGTCCTGGTCGTCCACGCTCAGCTCCACCAGCACCGGCGCCTCGGCCGCGAACGCCGCCAGCGCGGGCGCGAACCAGGTGGCCAGGCTGTCGGCGTTGACGGCCACCGGCAGGTGGACCCGCGCCCCGCCCTCGGGCGCGATGGCGGGCAGCGCGTCGGTCAGTTCCGCCTCCAGCAGGCGCACGCGGTCCACGTGCTGGCACATGCGGCGTCCGGTGTCCGTGGGCCGGCAGGGCTGGCCGCGCACCACCAGCGCGCAGCCCACGCGCTCCTCCAGCAGGCGGATGCGCTGCGAGATCGCCGACGGGGTGACGTGCAGCGCGCGCGCCGCGCGGTCGAAGCTGCCTTCGCGCACCACGGCGGCCAGGGCGTTGAGGGCGGCGTAATCGAGCATGGATTCAGTTTTTCTAAAGCAGATTTAGGAAAGACAGTTTGTCTTCATCCTCCAGCACTGGCAAGCTCGGCCCATGTTGTCCACGTCTTTCGCCCAGGCGCTGCCCGTGTTCGTGCAGGGCCTGCTGCTCTGCTTCGGTCTCATCGTCGCCATCGGCGCGCAGAACGCCTTCGTCCTGCGCCAGGGGCTGCGGCGCGAGCATGTGGTGCCGGTGGTGCTGTTCTGCGCCCTGGCCGACGCGGCGCTGATCAGCGCCGGTGTGCTGGGCATGGCCCAGGCGCTGGGACGGCACCCGGTGTTTGCGCAGGCCATGGCGCTGGCGGGCGCCCTCTTTCTGGCCTGGTACGGCTGGCAGGCGCTGCAGCGGGCCCGGCTGTTCGGCCCCCACGCTCCACCGCAAAGCGGGTCGCTGCCCCCCGGGGGGGCTGATCCGGCTTGGGGCGGCCCGGCGCCGGATCGGCTCTCTCGGGGCGCCGCGATGGCCCAGGTGGCGGCGTTCACCCTGCTCAACCCGCATGTCTACCTGGACACGGTGATGCTGATGGGCAGCATCGGCGCCCAGCAGCCGGCCGGCCTGCGCGGCTGGTTCATCGCCGGCTCCAGCCTCGCCAGCCTGGTCTGGTTCTGCGGCCTGGGCTTCGGCGCGCGCTGGCTGGCGCCGCTGTTTGCAAAACCCCGCGCCTGGCAGGTGCTGGACGGCCTGATCGGCCTGACCATGTGGGCGCTGTCGGTGCTGCTGCTGCGGCACGCGCTGCAGGGCACCTGAGCCCGGCCGGCACCGCCCTCTATCTATATATGTACATCCCCCCGCACCACCGCTTCGACGACCGCGCCGCGCAGCTCGACCTCATCGACGCGCACCCGCTGGGCACCTGGGTCTGCCTGGGCGCGGACGGCCTGACCGCCAGCCACCGGCCCTTCGTGCTGGACCGCACGCGCGGCGACCCTGGCACGCTGAGCGCCTGGATCGATCCGGACGACGCCGGGGGGCGCGCGGTGCAGGCCGGTGCCCCCTCGCTGGTCGTGTTTCATGGACCGCAGGCCTACATCTCCCCCGGCTGGTACCCCGGCAAGGCGGAACACGGCCGCGTGGTGCCCACCTGGAACTACGTGGTGGTCCATGCCCATGGCGCCGTGCGGTGGACCGCCGATGGTGCGGGCATCGAGATCGCCATCCAGCGCCTGGAAGGCAAGCTCAAGGCCAGCCAGGACGAAGCGCGCGCCGACCGCGAAGGCACCGTCGTGGGCCTCACCGCCTCGGGCTCCGAGGCCGCACGCACAATGGCTGCACTGGTGCAGCACGCACTGAACACATCCCCCCACTGACCACCATGTACCTGCCCACCGCCTTTGAAGAACAACGCCCGGAAGCCCTGCACGCACTCATGCAGGCGCACCCGCTGGGCACCCTGGTCACGCACGGCCCCGACGGGCTGGACGCGAACCACATTCCCTTCGAACTCGACACCGCCGTCGGACCACACGGGCTGCTGCGTGCCCACGTGGCGCGCGCCAACCCGGTGTGGCAGCAAGCGGCCGACACCGAGGTGCTGGTGGTCTTCCGGGCCGCCGACGGGTACATCTCGCCCAACTGGTACCCGAGCAAGCCCGAGCACCACAGGCATGTGCCGACCTGGAACTACGCGGTGGTGCACGCGTACGGCGTGCTGCGCGTGCGCGACGACGAGCGTTTCCTGCGCGGGCTGGTGGCGCGGCTGACGCGAGAGCACGAGGCGCGCTCGCAGCAGCAGAAGCCCTGGAAGATGGGTGACGCGCCCACCGACTACATCGACGGCCTGCTCAAGGCCATCGTCGGCCTGGAGATCGAAGTCTCCCGGCTGGTGGGCAAGTACAAGCTCGGCCAGAACCGAGAGGAGCGCGACCGCCTCGGCGCCGCGGCGGGCCTGGAGGGCCTGGGGAACGTGGAGGCCGCGAAGGCCATGCGCGAGGCAGGAACCCCTTCCTGATCCGCCAGCACCATGCGCGCCGTGGCTGAGGCTCAGTCCCTGTCCGGCGCACCCAGCGGAAAGAGCGACCTGTAAGGCCGCGCTTCGTCCACCGCGCGGGCGAACGACGGGCGTGCCAGCAGGCGCGCGCGGTAGGCGCGCAGCAACGGGTGCGCCTCGGCGATCGGGTGCACCCAGTCGGCGTAGAACAGCGACGGTGCGGCGGCGCAGTCGGCCAGCGTGAACGCATCCCCCGCGGCCCAGGTCTTGCCGGCCAGGTGCCCTTCGAGCCAGGCATAGGCCCGCTCCAGCCGTTCGCTGGCGATGGCCCGCCCCTCTTCAACCGTCATCGGGTAGCGCTGCAGCGCGGTGTCCACCGCCAGCTGCACCGCGCTCATCACGTACAGATCGAAATACCGGTCGAGAAAGCGCACGTCCAGCGCGGCCATCGGGTCGGCGGGCAGCAGGCGCACGGGGCCGGGGTGGACCAGCTGCAGGTATTCGATGATCAGGCTGGTCTCGACGATCTGGCGTTCTCCGTCCAGCAGCAGCGGGAACCGGGCGATCGGCCAGCGCCGCAACCAGTCGACCGTGTGCTCAGGTGTGTCGGGCCCGATGCAGCGAAATTCAAACGCTGTGCCGTTCTCGTACAGGGCGACGAGCGCTTTCTGTGTGTACGAAGAGAAGGGGTGACCGTAGAGGACGAGCGGCATGGTGTGACCTGCGAAGGACGACCGTCGGTGGACTGGCCTGCGCCGCCACTGTAGCGGAGCGGGCGCGACGCACACCTGTTCACCCTGTCGGTCACAGGACAGCCCGGCGAAGTGTTCAGCCCCACAATCGGTGCGGTGAAAACACGCCACTTCGCGCAGCTCGTCGCACTCTCGGCCCTCTGGGGCGCCTCCTTCATGTTCATCCGCATGGCCGCGCCGGTCATGGGGCCCTGGGTGCTGGCCGCCGGCCGGGTCGGCCTGGCCGCCCTCACCCTGGTGCTGCTGATGTCGGTGCTGCGCCACGCCTGGCCCTGGAAGGAGTGGCGCATGCTGGCAGTGATGGCGCTGCTGTCCGTCGCGGCGCCGTTCATGCTCTACGCCTGGGCCGGCCTGTACCTGCCGGCGGGCTACAGCGCGCTGCTCAACACCACGGCCGTGCTGTTCGGCACGCTGTCCTCGGCCTGGTTCAAGGAAGACACGCTGACCGCCCGCAAGCTGCTGGGCTGCCTGATCGGCTTCATCGGGGTCGGCCTGATCGTGCGGCTGGGCCCGGTGCCGCTGGACGGCACCACCCTGGTCGCGGCCCTGGCCTGCGTCTGCGCCGCCGCCTGCTACGGCCTGGCCACGCCGGTGATGAAGCGCGCCACCGCGCGCATGCAGCCGCTGTCCATCGCCGCGGGCATCCACGTGATGGCCCTGGTGCTGGTGCTGCCGGGCGCGGCCTGGCAGTGGCCGGAGGCCCGCTTCACCGGCGCCACGCTGGCGGCCACCGCGGTGCTGGGCATCGTCACCTCGGGCCTGGCCTACTGGGCGCACCTGCGCATCATCCGCAACGTGACGCCGGTGGCGGCCATGAGCCCGGTGTTCATGATCCCGGTGTTCGGCGTTGCGTGGGGCCACCTGTTTTTGGGCGAGGCGCTGTCGCCGGGCATCTTTGCCGGCGGGGCGCTGGTGCTGGTGGCCTCGGCGCTGGTGACCGGATTCAACCCGCTGCGCCGCATCTTCGGCGTCACCGACCCGGCCCCCTGAGCGGCCCCACGGGATCGGCGCACCGAAGGTGCCTGCCTCACCGTGGCACCTCCGTGTCGTGGGCCGACATCACCCGGGTGGTGTCCATGAACAGCTCGGCACACACCCCGCGCAACCAGCGGTTGGCCGGGGCGTGCTGAAAGCGGGCGTGCCAGTGCTGCTTGACCACAAAGGTGGGGATCGGCACCGGACAAGGCAGCACCTGCAGCCCCGCCGACCGGGCCAGGGTTTCGCCGATGTGGCGAGGCAGCGTCGCCAGCAGGTCGGTGGTGGACAGGATGGCCGACAGGCCCAGAAAACCCGGCAGCTTCAGGCTGATCTGCCGCTCCACGCCCCGCTCGGCCATGGCTTTTTCCAGCAGCAGCTGGCCGGTGCCGGAAACGATGCCCACATGGGCCTCGCGGCGGTACTGCGCCAGCGTGAGGCGCCCCTGGAGGCGCGGGTGCCGGGCGTTGGCCAGGCACACCCAGTCCTGGACGAACAGCGCCTGCTGGAAGAAGCCCGCGTCCAGCCGGGGGATGAGCCCCAGCGCCAGATCGGCCTCGCCCGACTCCAGCGCCTGCGCGATGCCCGGATGGAGGGCGGCCGCCTCCAGCTGCACCTGCGGCGCGAGCGCCCGCACGTGGGTGAACAGGCGCGGCAGCAGGGTGATGTGGCTCGCGTCCGTCATGAAGATGCGAAAGCTGCGCCGGGCCGTCGCGGGGTCGAAGCCCGCCTGCGCCTCGGACAGGCGGCGCAGCCCGTCGAGCACCTCGCGCACGGTGCCGATCAGCGCCTCGGTGCGCGGTGTGGGCTGCATGCCCTGTGGCGTGCGCACGAACAGCGGGTCGCCCAGCTGCTCGCGCAGGCGACCCAGCCCGATGCTGATGGTGGGCTGGCTCTGGCCCAGCAGCTCGGCGGTGCGGGTCACGCTGCGGGTGCTGTGCAACGTGTCCAGCAGGCGCAGCAGCCGCAGGTCGATCAGCGGAATGTCCGGGTTCATGAGGCCTCTTGCGTATTGATGAATGCAATGAAGTGTATTGAATCCATTCGATAGACGAAATAAAAGCAGACACCCAGAATCCGCCCCATTCCACAACGGAGACGGACAGTGAAGATCGCGGTTCTGGGCGCAGGCGCCCTGGGTTGTGCCATCGGCGGCACGCTGGCACAGGCCGGCAACAGCGTGGTGCTGATCAACCGCCATCCGGCCCAGGTGGACGCCATCAACACCCGCGGTCTGCTCATGCGCACGCCCGATGGCGAGCAGGTGGTCCGCACCGTCACCGCCGCCACCAGCGCCGCGGGACTGGCCCCGGTGGATCTGGTGATCGTGCTCGTCAAGTCCTTCCACACCGAGGCCGCCATGTCGGCCGCCACCGCGCTGGTCGGTCCACAGACCACGGTGCTCTCGCTGCAGAACGGCCTGGGTCATGAAGACGTGCTGGCGGCCATCGTGGGTCGCGAGCACGTGCTGGCCGGCAAGACCTATGTGGGCGGCGTGATGCTGGCGCCGGGCCGCATCATCAGCGGCACCGCAGGCAAGGAAACCCTGATCGGCGAACTGGACGGCCGCATCAGCGAACGCGCACGGCGCATCGCCGCCACCTTCACCGCCGCGGGTCTGACCACCACCGTCAGCGACAACATCGTCGGCACCATGTGGGACAAGCTGCTGATCAACGTCTCCACCGGCGCACTCAGCGGCATCACCCGCCTGCCCTACGGCCCGCTCTACGAGATCCCCGAAATCGAGGCCACCGCGGTGGCCGCGGTGCAGGAAGCCATGGACGTGGCCGCCGCCAGCGGCGTGACGCTCAGCTTCACCGACCCCCGCCAGGCCTGGCGCAAAGCCAGCGCCGGCCTGCCGGCCGACTTCAAGACCTCGATGCTGCAGAGCCTGGAAAAAGGCTCGATCACCGAGATCGACTTCATCAACGGCGCCGTGGTGCGCTGGGGCCAGCGCTGCGGCGTGCCCACCCCCGTCAACCAGACCCTGGTCGCCTGCATCAAGGGCATCGAAAGGACATTGGCATGAGCACCCCCTTCACACCGCCGACCCGCGCCTACGTCGAACACGTGGCCGTGCGCGTCCGGGACATCCACTGGCACATCCAATTCTTCTATGAGGTGCTGGGCATGGACGTGCGCGAGATCGACGGCCCGACCGACGACCCGCGCCAGTACTGGACGCTGGGCGGCCTACAGCTCATGGCCACGCCCGATTTCGAAGCACCACCGAGCAACGACGCCGGCTGGCTGGCCCATCTGGGCGTGATGGTGGACGACCTGGAGGCGGCCCTGAAGGCCGCCGAACCCTGGGGCGTGAAGGCCCTGCCGCAAGGGCGCAACTGGCTGCAGCTGCCCGACGGCCTGGCGGTGGAACTCATCCAGGCTGCGCCCGGCAGCGTGGCGGCGGCCCTGGCCGTCCAACCCCGGGGCTGAACCACATGACCACACCCACCACACCCGAAAAGTACTGGGACGATGCCCGCGACGGCGACGAGTGCACCAGCCCGACCTACACCGTCACCAAGGAACGCATCCTGGCCTACGCCGACCTCACCGGCGACCACACGCCGGTGCACGTGGACGAGGCCTACGCCAACGCCAGCCACTTCGGCTGCATCGTCGCGCACGGCCTGTTCGGGCTGTCGATCGCCGATGGCCTGAAAACGCAGAGCGACTACCGCTTCCTGCCCGGCATGTCGCTGGGCTGGACCTGGGACTTCCTGCTGCCCATCAAGGTCAACGACGTGCTGCACGTGAAGTTCCGCGTCACCGGCCTGCGCGCCAGCAAGAGCCGTCCGGGCTGGGGCATCGTGGTGCTGCCCAGCGAACTCATCAACCAGCACGGCCAGGTGGTCCAGAAGGGCGAACACCGCTTGATGATTCCGCGCCGCCCGGGAGCGTTCTGATGCAGGCCCTGCCCCTCTCCGGCATCCGTGTCATCGACTACAGCCACTTCCTGGCGGGCCCCTATGTGGGCCGCTGCCTCGCCGCCCTGGGCGCCGAGGTCATCAAGGTCGAGCGCCCCGGCGGCGGCGACGCCGGTCGCCAGCACGCCCACATCATCGACGACCAGCAAAGCGGCTACTTCCTGCAGCTCAACATGGGCAAGCAGGGGGTGAGCGTGAACATGAAGGACCCGCGCGGCAAGGCCTTCATGCAGCAGCTGTGCGACAGCGCCGACGTGTTCATCGAGAACTACCGCCCCGGCGCGCTGGACAAACTCGGCCTGGGCTACGCCGAGCTGTCGGCGCGCAACCCCAGGCTGGTGTACTGCTCGATTTCGGCCTACGGCCACACCGGCCCGGACGCGCACCGCGCCGGCTTCGGCCTGATCGCCGAGGCCAAGAGCGGCATCATGCAGATGGTGGGCACGCCGGGCGAAGCGCCGCCGCTGCTGCGCATCTCGCTGGGCGACATGTACACCGGCATCCACGCGGTGGCCGCCATCAACGCCGCCCTGCTCGGCCGCGTGAGCAGCGGCAAGGGCCAGCACGTCGACATGGCGCTCTACGACACGCTGGTCTCGATGCACGAGTACGCGGTGCAGTGCTACACGCTCTCGGGCGGCACCGTGCTGCCGCAGCAGACCGGGCACGACATGCCGACCTCCACGCTGTACGGCGTGTTCCGCGCGCAGGACGGCGACCTCGTGATCGCCGCCCAGGTGGACGACGCCTGGAAGCGCTTCGCCGCACTGGTGGAACAGCACGGCGGGCCGGCCGGCTTCGGCACCGACGCGCGCTTCCACGACGCCAACGGGCGCAATACGCACCGGCTCGACATCCTGGCCGTGGTCAAGCCCTGGGTGGCGGCGCGCACGGTGGCCGAGGTGCTGGTCCTGCTCGACGGCATCGACGTGCCCTCGGCCAAGGTGCAGCGCATCGACGAGGTGCTGGCCGATCCGCAGATCCAGGCGCGCGGCATGGTGCTGGAGCAGCAGCACCCGCGCTACGGCACGCTGCGCCTGCCCAACCTGCCGTTCCGCTTCTCGGACTGCGACACCAGCGCGCCCATGCAACGTGTCGCGCCCGACCTGGGCCAGCACAACGCCGACGTGGCCCGCTCGCTGGGCTACAGCGACGCCGACATCGCCACCCTGCAGGCCGACGGGGTGCTGTTCACGAAGTAAGGAGACACCATGTCAGACGCCTACGCCGTCATCGGCAACCCCATCGGCCACACCAAGTCGCCCCTGATCCACGGCCTGTTCGCAGAGGCCACCGGACAGGACATGGTCTACACCGCCATCGAAGGGCGCATCGGCCAGTTCGCGGCCGACATGGACACCTTCCGCGCGGCCGGCGGACGGGGCATGAATGTGACTGCGCCGTTCAAGCTCGACGCCTTTGCCTGCGCCACCGAGCGCTCGCCGCGCGCGCAGATGGCCGGCGCCGTGAACGCACTCCGGTTCGATGGCGAGCGCGTGATCGCCGAGAACTTCGATGGCGTGGGCCTCACGCGCGACGTCGTGCACAACCTGGGTCACCCGCTGAACGGCAAACGCGTGCTGGTGCTGGGCGCGGGCGGTGCGGCCCGTGGGGCCCTGCTGCCTTTTCTGGCCGAAGGGCCAGCCGGACTGGTGATCGCCAACCGCACCGTGTCCACAGCCGAAGCGCTGGCAGAGGCGGCGAGCGCACACGGCCGGGTGGTGGCCTGTGGCTACAGCGACCTCGAAGGCCTGGAATTCGACCTGGTGTTCAACGCCACCTCGGCCAGCCTGCGCGGCGAGCTGCCGCCGGTGCCGGCCACGGTGTTCGCACCGGGCGCGCTGGCCTACGACCTCGCCTATGGCAAAGGTCTCACGCCCTTCCTGCGCCTGGCACAGCAGGCCGGCACGAAGCAGCTGGCCGACGGCGTCGGCATGCTGGTGGAGCAGGCCGCCGAGGCCTTCGCCTGGTGGCGTGGCGTGCGCCCCGACACACGCGCCGTCATCGACCTGCTGACCGTGCCGCTGGTCTGACCGGAACACACACCGAAGTCACCAGATGAGCCACCTGACCCTATACTGCCGGAATGAACGAACCAGTACATTCCCGGAGGCAGGTGGTTCGCGGCAAGGCCCACGAGGCCAAGGCCACCACCCGCACCAACGACCCCGAACGCACCATGGCCAACATCCTGGAGGTGGCCATGAACGAGTTCGCCGAGAAGGGACTGGCGGGCGCGCGCATCGATCAGATCGCCGACGAGACGCACACCTCCAAGCGCATGATCTATTACTACTTCCAGAGCAAGGAAGGCCTGTACCTGGCCGCCCTGGAAGAGGCCTACCGGCGGGTGCGCACCACCGAGAGCGAGCTCAATCTCGACGACCTCGACCCCGAATCCGCGCTGCGCCGGCTGGTCGAGTTCACCTTCGACCACCACGCGGGCAACGAGCCCTACATCCGCATGGTGATGTCGGAGAACATCAACCGCGGCCAGTTCCTGGCCCAGAGCAAGAGCATCCAGGCGCTCAACCTCAAGGCCATCTCGGCCATCGAGAAGCTCTACGCCCGCGGCGTCGAACAAGGCATCTTCCGCCCCGGGCTGGACCCGGTCGACATCCACGCCTCGATCTCCGCGCTGTCGTTCTTCAACGTCTCCAACCGCCACACCTTCGGCCTGATCTTCAAGCGCGACTTCACCTCGCCCACGATCGCCACGCACCGCCGCGCGTCGATCGTCGAGATGGTCACGCGCTTCGTCAAAAAGTAAGCCACTGCGGCCGGGGGTTTAGGGAAACTCCTGATATCTGAAAAACTAACCAGTTCGTACATTACGAACCTCAACGATTCGGAGACACCCCTTGGTCCAGAAACTCATCAACGGCTACTGCCGGCTGCTGGCCGTGCTCATGGTCCTGTCGCTCGCGGCGATGGTGGTCATGGTGTTCGGCAACGTGGTCATGCGCTACGGCTTCAACTCCGGCATCACCCTCTCGGAAGAGCTTTCGCGCTGGCTGTTCGTGTGGATGACCTTCCTGGGTGCCGTGGTCGCCATCAACGAGCGCGGCCACCTGGGCACCGACTCGCTGATCTCGCGCCTGCCGGTGGCCGGGCAGAAGTTCTGCCTGGGCCTGTCGCTGCTGCTGATGCTGTTCATCTGCTGGCTGGTCTTCAAGGGCTCGCTGGAGCAGACCAAGATCAACTGGGAGTCCACCAGCGCCGTCATGGAAACCTCCATGGGCTACTTCTACGCCAGCGGCGTGGTCTTCGCCGTGCTGGCCGCCCCCATCCTGCTGCTGAACCTGGTGCGCCTGGTCACCGGTCAGATGCCCGACAGCGAGCTGATCGGCATCCGCGAGTCCGACGACATGCCGCACGGCGACCCGCACCCCTGATCAGCACCAGGAGACCTTCCCATGACCATTGCGATCTTCCTGAGCTCCCTCATCGCCGCCATGATGATCGGCGTGCCGATCTCGTTCTCGCTGCTGCTGTGCGGCGCCGCGCTGATGTGGCACCTGAACATGTTCGACGCGCAGATCCTGGCGCAGAACCTGATCGAAGGCTCCAACAGCTTTCCCCTGCTGGCCGTGCCTTTCTTCATGCTGGCCGGCGAGATCATGAACGCCGGGGGCCTGTCCAAGCGCATCGTGGCCTTCGCCATGGCGCTGGTGGGCCATGTGCGCGGTGGCCTGGGCTACGTGGCCATCATGGCCGCGGTCATCATGGCCTCGCTCTCGGGCTCGGCCGTGGCCGACGCCGCGGCGCTGGCCGCCCTGCTCCTGCCCATGATGCACACCGCCGGCCACGACAAGGCCCGTTCGGCCGGCCTGCTGTCCGCAGCCTCGATCATCGCGCCCGTCATCCCGCCCTCGATCGGCTTCGTGATCTTCGGCGTGGCCGCCAACGTGTCCATCTCCAAGCTGTTCATGGCCGGCATCGTGCCGGGGGTGCTGCTGGGCGCGGCGCTGTGCCTGACCTGGTGGTGGGTGGCGCGCAAGGAGAACGTCAAGCCGCCGGCCCGCAAGACCCGCGCCGAGGTCTTCAGGTCCCTGCGCGACGCGCTCTGGGCGCTGGGCCTGCCGATCATCGTGGTGGTGGGCCTGAAGTTCGGCGTGTTCACGCCGACCGAAGCCGCCGTGGTGGCCGCCGTGTACGCGCTGGCGATCTCGCTGCTGGTCTACCGTGAACTCAGGATCAGCCAGCTCTACGGCCTGTTCCTGGCCGCCGCCAAGACCACCGCGGTCATCATGTTCCTGGTGGCCGGTGCCATGGTCTCGGCCTGGCTGATCACCGTGGCCCAGCTGCCGGCCCAGCTGGTGGACCTGCTGCAGCCCCTGCTGGACAGCCCCACCCTGCTGATGTTCGCGATCATGATTCTGGTGATCATCGTCGGCACGGCGATGGACATGACGCCCACCATCCTGATCCTCACCCCGGTGCTGATGCCCATCGTCAAGGCCGCCGGCATCGACCCGGTCTACTTCGGCGTGCTGTTCGTGATGAACAACGCCATCGGCCTGATCACCCCGCCCGTGGGCACCGTGCTCAACACCGTGGCCGGCGTGGGCAAGATCAGCATGGACGATGTGACCCGCGGCGTCTGGCCTTTCATGATCGCCCAGTTCGCGCTGATGTTCCTGATGGTGCTGTTCCCCCAGATCGTGCTGGTGCCGCTGGGCTGGTTCTACGGCTGACCGCTTCTGTTTTCCACACCCTTGCCCGGAACGGGCACGCCAAGGCAAGGGCATTTTTCATCTGCGTGCCGCCCCTGATCGCTGGAGACAACACATGAAACGCCTGTTCATCAAGACCCTCGTCGCCACCGCCGCCCTGGCCACCGTCGGCATCGCCGCCGCCCAGGACAAGGTCATCAAGTTCGCCAACCAGAACGCCGCGGGCCACCCCATCGTCCAGGGCATGGAGAAGTTCGCCGAGATCGTCGCGGCCAAGTCGGGCGGCAAGATCAAGGTCAACGTGTTCCCCGGCGGCCAGCTGGGCAGCGACCAGGCCAACGTCTCGGCCCTGCAGGGCGGCACGCTGGAGATGGCCTCGATGAACTCGGGCATCTTTGCGAGCCAGGTCAAGGAATTCGCGGCCTTCGACCTGCCCTTCATGTTCGCCAACGGCAAGGAAGCCGACGCCGTGGTGGACGGCCCCTTCGGCCAGAAGATGCACGCCAAGCTGGAAGAGAAGGGCCTGGTCGGTCTGGGCTACTACGAGCTGGGCTTCCGCAACATCACCAACAGCAAGCGCCCCATCACCAAGGTGGAAGACATCGCCGGCCTGAAGCTGCGCGTGATCCCCAACCCGATCAACGTGGACTGGGTCAAGGCTCTGGACGCCAACCCCACGCCGCTGCCATGGCCCGAGGTGTACGCCGCGCTGGAGCAGAAGGCCGTGGACGGCCAGGAAAACCCGGTCGCCACGATCTGGGGCGCCAAGCTGCACGAAGTGCAGAAGTACATGACCCTGACCAACCACCAGTACAACCCGCAGTCGGTGGTGATCAGCAAGAAGTTCTGGGACACCCTGTCGGCCGACGAGAAGAAGATCATCGGTGACGCCGTGGCCGAGTCCACCAAGTTCCAGCGCGCCCAGGCCCGCGCCTCGGTGGCCAGCACGGTGGAGAACCTGAAGAAGGCCGGCATGACCGTCTCCGAACTGGCCCCCGGTGAGCAGGTCAAGCTGGTCGAGAAGATGAAGCCCGTGATCACCAAGCACGCCGGCGCCGTGGGCGAAGCCACGGTGTCGGAACTGCTGGCCGAACTCGCAAAAGCACGCAAGTAAGCCACCCCTGCGCCGCGCCTTCGGGCGCGTCGCCCCCTCAAGGAACGCCATGAAAAAAATCCTCATCCTCAACGGCCCCAACCTCAACCTGCTGGGCACGCGCGAGCCCGCCCAGTACGGCTACACCACACTGGCCGATGTGGAGGCCTTCTGCAAGGCCCATGGCGCCCAGATCGGCTACGAGGTGGAGTGCTTCCAGAGCAACTGGGAAGGCGCGCTGCTGGACAAGATCCACGAGTACGGCCGCCTGTACAAGGCCGGCGAGGTGCTGGGCGTGGTCATCAACCCCGGCGCGCTCACCCACACCTCGATCGCCCTGCACGACGCCATCAAGGGCGTCGAGCCGATGCCGGTGATCGAGTGCCACATCTCCAACGTGCATGCGCGCGAAGAGTTCCGCCACCACTCCTGGGTCTCGCCCGCCGCCGCCGGCATCGTGGTCGGCTTCGGTGTGGACGGCTACCTGGTGGCCATGGACGGCCTGGTGCGCAAGTTCGTGAACTCGGCCGCCACGAAGAAACCATGATCAACGGCCACACCGAACTCATCGCCCACATCGGCTACCCGACGCACACGTTCAAGTCGCCGATGATCTACAACCCCTTCTTCGAGAAGCACGGGATCAACGCGGTGGTGGTGCCCTTCGGCTGCAAGCCCGAGGACTACCCGGCATTCCTCAAGAGCGTGTTCACGCTCACCAACATCCGCGGCGCGCTCATCACCATGCCGCACAAGGTGGTCACCGTCGGCCTGCTGGACGAGGTCACCCCCACCGTGCGCGTGGCCGGCGCCTGCAACGCCGTCAAGCGCCTGCCCGACGGCCGCCTGGTGGGCGACCAGTTCGACGGCGCCGGTTTCGTGCGCGGCGTGCTGCGCAAGGGTCTCAAGCTCGCCGGTGCGCGCGTGCTGGTGGTGGGCAGCGGCGGCGTGGGCTGCGCCATTGCCGCCTCGCTGGCCGGCGCGGGCATCGCCCACATCAGCCTCTACGACGTGAACACCGCCGCGGCCGAGGCCCTGGGTAAGCGCATCCGCGACAACTACCCCGCCATCGACGTGAAGACGGGCAGCAACGACCCTGCCGGCTTCGACCTGGTCGTCAACGCCACCCCCATGGGCATGAACGAAGGCGACCCGCTGCCGCTGGACGTCTCGCGCCTGGATGCCAGCACCTTCGTCGGCGAGGTGGTGATGCGCACCGAGATGACCGCCTTCCTCACCGCCGCAGCGGCCAGAGGCTGCAAGGTGCAAGTGGGTTCCGACATGCTGTTCGAAATGATCCCGGCCTATCTGGAATACTTCGGCTTCGCCACCACGACCGCCGAAGAACTGCGCACCGTGGCCCGCCTGAGCTACTGACCCGCAGCCCCTCCTTGCCAGACCCCCACTACCCCCACCCCGGCCGCGGCATCGCCCTGGCCGTCCTCGCCACCGCCTGCTTCGCCCTGCTCGACACCACCAGCCAGTACGTGGGCGGCGTGGTGCCGGTGATGATGGCCGTCTGGCTGCGCTTCGTGGTGCAGGCCGGCATGACCGCAGCCATGCTCTATCCGAGCCAGGGCCGTTCGCTGTTCGTCACCCGCGCTCCTTGGTGGCAGCTGCTGCGCGGCGCGCTCATGGTCACCTCGGGCACCGTGGCCTACATCAGCCTGCAGCACGTGCCTGTGGGCGAATTCACCGCCATCCTCATGCTGGTGCCGCTGGTCATCACCCTGCTGGCCGCGGTGCTGCTGCGCGAACACGTCAGCGCGCTGACCTGGCTGCTGGTGGCCGGTGGGCTGACGGGCGCGCTCATCGTGGTGCGCCCCAAGGGCAGCGACCTGAACATCGGCATGTTCCTGCCGCTGCTGCTGGTGGTCATCAATGCGCTCTACCAGATCGTCACCAGCAAGATGGTGAAGACCGAAGACCCCGGCACCATGCACTTCTACACCGGGCTCACCGGCCTGGTGTTCGGCACGGTGGCCCTGCCCTGGAGCTGGGCGCCGATGCAGGACCCGATGCTGTGGCTGCTGGTGGGCCTGATCGGCGTGTTCGGCTCGCTCGGCCACTACTTCATGATCAAGGGCTACCAGAAAGCGCCCGCCTCGCGCATCACGCCCTACATGTACACGCAGATCGCCTTCGCCACCCTGGCCGGCTGGGTGGTGTTCGGCTATGCGCCCGACGTGTGGACGGTGCTGGGCATTGCGCTGATCGCGGTGTGCGGCGTGCTGGGCGTGCGGGCGCGCTGAGAGCGCCGCCTCAGCGCGAAATCTTGCGCTCCACCTCGGCCACACGGCCCGCGTGGAAGCGGATGACGGTGAGCGTCTGCGGGTCCCGGGGGTGAGGGAAGTAGGTCCAGGACTTCTCTTCGGGCTGGCCCCGCACGGCGCGGTGCACGGCCTCGTGGTCGGGCGGGCCGATCTTCAGCACCACCTCGCCCTCCCCCATGCCCTGGCGGATGAACTTGCGCTCGGCGGCGTCGGGCTCAGCCGGCTCGGCGGACGTGCTGGCCAGGAACAGCAAGGCCGCAGCCAGCGGCAGCAGGGTGCGGCGGTTCACAGGTTGCATCAGGGGCTCCTGGGTGTGGGCGGGGTTCATCGGACAAAGCAGTTGTCGGCAGGCACGGCGGCCAGGCTGGCGGACACCGCCGACAGCGTGGGCTGGATGCTCGGGATCTCGTCGCCGAGCAGGCACAGCAGCGGCGGCGAACGCAGCGCCCAGATGGCGCCGTGGCGCGTGCCGATGACGGTGCGGTACAGGCCCCAGTGCGCGGCCAGGCCGCCGCCCGCTTCGGAGCGGTCGAAGCTCAGCGTGCCCAGCTTGGACGGGCCGGTCAGGCGCCCGCCGCCGGCGCAGTCGTTGCCTCCAAAAGTGAACACGCCTTCGTAGTAATCGAGCGTGTTCGCGCCGGTGACGCGGGCGCGCAGCATCTTCCTGTACGACTGGCCGCCGGCCTTCGCGCAGCCCTTCTGCACCCAGTCGCCGGCCAGGGCTTCGAGCGACGCCGACGGCGTGGCCCCGCCGCTGCCGCCGTCGGGCGAGTCGTCGCCCCCGCCACCGCCGCAGGCCGACACGGCCAAGGCGGAGAGCAGCACCAGGAAGGTGGCGGGATAGCGTGCGAAGCCGGGCAGCGGGCGGATGCGTGGCATGACAAAAACTCCTGTGGCGCTTGAAGAAGGGACGAACGCACCCCGGCCGGGCGAACGACGCCCCGCCTGGGCTGAAACCCGGGTCGCTGGTGAAGGGGAAAAAACTCAGCCCGGCTTGCGGGCCACGATGAAGACGCGGATGTCCTTGCCCTTGGTGCCGTGGCGCTCGACCGCCTCGATCACCAGGCCCTGGCGGACCATGGCGGCCTGCAGCGTGTCTGCATCGAACAGCAGCACGTGGGGCGCCTTGCCGATGGCCTGCATCACCGGAATCGCCAGCCAGCGGATCAGCGGGTTCATCTCGGCCACGCAGGCGGTCTTGGAAATCAGCCGGCCACCCGGCCGCAAGGCCTGCACCGCCAGCGCCAGCGCCTGGTCCAGGTCGCTCACCAGGTGCAGCAGGTTGAAGGCCAGCACCGCGTCGTAGTCGCCCGGGCCGATCGCGGGCGCATCGGCATCGGCCAGCGCAAAGGCCAGCTGCGGAACGGGCTCGGCCGCCAGCTTCTCGCGGGCGATGGCGATCATGCCGGCCGACACGTCGGTGGCCAGCAGCCGCCGCGTGAACGGCGCCAGCCGCAGTGCGGTGCTGCCAGTGCCGCAGCCGATTTCCAGCACGTTCATCTCGGCCGTCAGCAGGCCCTGCACGCGCCGCAGCGTGGCCTCGTAACCCGGCATGTCGGCGATCGGGTCGGCCGCGTACTTGCGCGCGATGCGGTCCCAGAAGCGGGCCTTGCGGGACACCACGTCGCCGCTCTGCGGCGGGCGCTGGGTGTCGAGGGAGGGGGTGTTGGACAGCGGCATGACCGGCATCCTATCCATGCACAAGCCCGATAGGAACTGCGGTAAATTGCAGCGAACATATACATAAACGCATGAACAACCTCGACTGGAACCAGCTCAAGGCCTTCCTTGAAACCGCCGAAACCGGCTCGCTCTCGGCCGCCGCGCGCAAGCTGGGCCTGACCCAGCCCACGCTCAGCCGGCAGGTGGCCGCGATCGAGCAGCGCATGGGCGTGACCCTGTTCGAGCGGGTGGGCAAAAGCATGGTGCTCACCCCCACCGGCCTGGACCTGCTGGAGCACGCGCGCGCCATGGGCGCGGCCGCCGACGCGCTGGGCCTGGCCGCCACCGGCCGCTCGCAGGCCGTGGGCGGCGTGGTCTCGGTCTCGGCCAGCGACGCGGTCGCCGCCATGCTGCTGCCGCCGCTGGTCAAACAGCTGCGCGAGCAGGAGCCGGGCATCGCCGTCGAGGTGATTCCGTCCAACGCGCTGAGCGACCTGCTGCGCCGCGAGGCCGACATCGCCATCCGCCACGTCAAGCCCGAGCAGCCCGAGCTGATCGCCCGCTTCATCCGCGAGGCCACGGCCCACTTCTATGCGTCGGAAGACTGGGTGAAGACCCGCGGCCACCCGCGCAGCGCCGAAGACGCCGCCCACCTGCCCTTCGTCGGCTCCGACCGCCAAGGCCAGTACCTGGGCTACCTGCGCATGCACGGCCTGAACCTGAGTGAAGCCAACTTCAGCTGCTACGCCGACCACACCGTGGCGCACTGGGCGCTGGTGCAACAGGGCCTGGGCATCGGCGCGATGATGGAAGAGATCGCCCGCGACACACCGGGCATGGTCCGCGTGCTCGACGACCTGCCACCGATCCGGTTCCCGGTCTGGCTGGTGACGCACCGGGAGCTGCGGACTTCGAGGCGGATTCGGGTGGTGTTTGAGGCGTTGGCGGAGGGGTTGGGGTGAGGATGTGGAGGGCTGGTCAGCCCGTTTTGCACTCAAGAAAATGTGCCCCAATTCCTGTTCTTTTCAATAGGCGTCACATGGACAACGCGACACACTGGAACCTCCTCACATCAGATCAACTTCGTGCTCTTCAGCCTGCTGAACAATTCACCAAACTGGCCGAGGCATTTCTCGACTCCGCACAACACCTCTGCAATGACCTCGTAACACGGCCGGAAGGAGCGACCTACGAGCGCGGGTCGGTAGTCTTGTACCTTGCTGCCCACGCCGTCGAGCTCTTCCTCAAAGGCGCTATCAGTCGAAAGGCTCCCAAAGAGTGCTTCGCACATGATCTTGAGCACATTCACAAGCGTTATCGTGCGCTTTATCCCGCCAAACGCTTTGCCATGACTGAAATGCCATTCAGGAGTGAATTTCCACAGGGTATGAGCGCAGCGGAGATTGCGAAGTTGAAGCAAGGACAACCTGATCCGAGTGAGCTGTTTCGTTACCCGCTAAACAAGAGCAGCGAGCCTTGGCATGGAGTTCATGGGTTTGAAGCCGGCAGTTTCTCGACAGTATTGGCGACACTTCGCGCTGACTTCACGCGCATTCTTGCCGAGCTGTAACTCCCACAGATCGTTTGGCGGTGCGCACCACGGAGGCAAAACTGCGTTCAACAGCTGCTCTGCGACGGAACATTGACCGCTCCTGCCCGATACCACACCAAACCCATGTTCGAAGTCTTCGAATTCCGCCGCGCAACACCCGCTGACTCCCTGCCCCTCCGCACACTCGCTACCCAAGTCTTCCTCGACACCTACGCGACCCACGGGATCAACGAGGCCCTCGCCCGGGAAGTGGCCACGGTCTACTCCGCCGAGGTGTTTGATCGGCGGCTGCGGGACGCGGATGTCGAGTTGCTGCTCGTCACATCGGGCGGGTACACGGTGGGTTTCGTGGATATTTCCTTTGCCACAAGCTGTCCCGTTCCAGACGTGCGCGGCGCCGAGGTGTTCCGGCTGTACGTGCAGCGCCCGTTCCTGCGCCGTGGTCTGGGGCGCAGCCTGTTGGCCAAGGCCGAGGCGTCGGCCCGCGCCCGGGGTCTGGAGGCCCTCTGGCTCACCGCCTGGGCCGGCAACCACAGGGCGCTGGCGTTCTACCAGTCGCTCGGCTTCCGGGACATCGGGACGACGGAGTACGTCATCGATGGCGTGGGCCATGAGAACCGTGTGCTCCGCAAGACCTTGGCCCGGTAGACGCATGTGCTTGCGGTCTGTAGGCTCTGCCGCTGGTGCCGAATTCGAGACTGACAAGGAGCTCACATGAAGTCATTCACCGGCGGTTGCCTCTGTGGCGAGATTCGATATGAGATCACCGCAGAGGCCGGCCCATCCAGGATCTGCTGGTGCAGGGATTGCCAGAAGATCTCGTCCAACGGAACGGTCAACGTCATCTTCCCCAGCGATGCCATCCAGATCTCGGGAGCGCCGGGCCAGCACGAGAAGACAGCCGACAGCGGCAACACGGTGACCCGCCGGTTCTGCGCGAGCTGCGGCACCCAACTGTTCTCCGACTCCAGTGGTCGCCCGGGCCTGACGGTGGTTCGGGTGGGCACGCTGGACGAGCCATCGACGGTCAAGCCGACCACCAACATCTGGGTGGCCAGTGCGCCCAGTTGGGCTTGCGTTGATCCATCGCTGGAGCAATTCAAAGGCCCTCCCGTGGTGGCGCCGCAGCCAAAGACGTGATGCCCACCATGGGCCTCCTGACCTTCAGCCTCAACCTCACCCTGGACGGCTGCGTCGACCACCGGGAAGGCATTGCCGACGAAGAGACGCATGCCTTTTTTACGCGCCTCATGGACGAGCACGGCGCGATGCTGTGGGGCCGCACCACCTACGAAATGATGGAAAGCTTCTGGCCGGGGGTGGCCCGTGGCGAGACCGAGGCGCCGCCCGCGGTGCGCGAGTGGGCGGTGAAGCTGGAGGCCAAGCCGAAGTACGTGGTGTCGTCGACGCGAAACGACTTCCCCTGGACCCACAGCCACCACATCGCTGCCGATGACCTGCGCACTGGTGTGCAGGCGCTCAAGGACGCCACGCCCGCGGGTGTGCTGCTAGGCAGCGGCCTGCTCGCCACCGCGCTCGACCGGCTGGACCTGATCGACGAGTACCGTTTTCTCCTTCACCCCCGGATCGCCGGTCACGGCCCGCGGCTGTACGAGGGCGGGCTGCCCGGCACGCGCCGGCTTGAACTGGTGTCTGCACAGCCGCTGCGCTGCGGCGCGGTCGCCCTGCACTACCGGCGCGGACGCTGACCGCGTCGAACACCCGGCCCGGCATCACCGTCCGTGGCCCTGCAGATCGAACCGGAGGCAAGCGCCATCTTCAGGAACCTGCACACGGTCCTGCAACCCGCGCCGGCGCGCTTCCAGGCGCAGATCGCTGCGCCGGGTGGGACAGTGGTCCAGTGCCTCCAGGTGATTCAGCACGACATGCCCGCACCCGCCCGTCGCGGCGCGCAACGCCTGGTCGGCGTCCATGATCAGTTCGCTGCCGAAGTCCATGGCCGCGCCGCCGGCGGGCAATACGCTGACCGAGTCGGCAGGCAGGGCGGCCATGACACGGCAGACCTCGTCGGTCAGCACCGTATCTCCAGCCAAATAGAGGGTGGGTTCTCCGGGCCATTCCAGGATGTAGCCGTGTCCGTGCGCCATCAGCTTGCCGACCCACCCGCGACCGTGCAGGCAGGGCACTGGCGTGATGCGCCCGCCCGCCACCTCGGTCGATTCGTGGGCATTCAGCACCTGCACGGCCAAGCCCCGGGTGCGCAGGTAGTCCGCGTCGTCCGGCATGCACAACACCGGCAGCTGGCGTTCGCGCAGCCAGCGCTTGCCTGCCCGGTCGAGGTGGTCGAAGTGTCCTTTCTGGCAATGGGTGATCAGGGCGTGTGTGGCGCTGTCCAGCAGCGCGTCGACCCCCTCGGGCAGCGCCACGACGGGATTGCGGCGCCGCTGTCCGACGAGGTACTTCAGTGACGGCAGGGCGCCCTGCGGCGCCAGCATCGGATCAACCAGCACCCGGTGGTTGGCGATTTCAACCAACAGGGTGGCGTTGCGTATCTGCGTGATCTTCAAGGGTTCTCTCCGGGTCATTCAGTGGCCTGCATTCTGTGCAGTCGGGCCCAGGCGTACCATGGCTCAAAACGACACGATGGAGTCATTTCATGCCAACGCCTTCGCGGTTCGATGTGGGGCTGCTGATCTACCCCGGTTGCATGCCGGCCGGGCTGTTTGCGGCGGCGGATCTTTTGTCCGCCGCGGCGCTGCGCTCAGGGGCCCGGCACTGGAAGGTGCACTGGGTGGGTTTGAAGCGCGGGCCGGTGGCCTGTGCGCACGGTATGTCGTTGAGCGCGGAAGCGGCACTGGACGCGCAACGCTGGGATGCCCTGCTGATGCCCGGTTTCTGGGCAGGTTCGCCGGCGCAACTGGATCAGGGGCTGACGACACTGCGGCCGCTGCAGCAGTCGCTCAGGGCGTTGGGTCGCAAGGTACCGCTGTGGACCTGGTGCACCGGCGTGGCGCTTGCCGCCGCCAGTGGCCGGCTCGACGGGAAGTCCGCCACCGGCACCTGGTGGATGGCGCCAGTGCTGTCGCAACGGCATCCGTCGGTGAACTGGCAATGGCAGCAACCGATGGTCAGCGGCCCGAACCTGGCCACCGCCTCTGGCGTACACGGCTACCTGTCCATCCTGAGCGAGCAGATGGAACAGCGCATCAGCCCCGAGGCCTGGCGGGACGTTCAGCGCCTGATGGTGTTGCCACGCCCGCAGCCCGCGGCGAGCGTCTTCGACGCCATGCTGACCCTGCACGGAACCGATCCATTCCTGGCACGCCTTCGCCAGCTGGTCGAGCGCCTGCCTGCCACCCACACCACACTGGAGGTGTTGTCCCGATCGCTCGCCTGCTCTTCGCGAACCCTCGCGCGCAAGGTAAACGACCTCGCGGGCATGCCGGTGGGTCGCTTCGTGCGGCTGGTCAAGCTGCACCAGGCGGGCGAACACCTGCTGCACAGCGGGTGCAGCGCGGCCCAGGTGAGCCACACGTTGGGCTTCGCGGACGAGTCGGGGTTCCGGCGCAGCTTCAAGGCGGCGACTGGCCTGACACCGCAGGAGTACGTCAACCGCTATCGCATGTAGACCGGCCGCACGGAGGTGCCCGTTTGATGCGGAAGGTCAGGCCAAAGACGCATCAGCCTTCTGCACCACCGGGGGTCAGCGCTGATCTGCGTGCGGCATTGAGGCGGGGTCCATCCAGAGCGCCGCCCACATGTGCCCGTCGGGGTCGGCCAGGTCGCGCGTGTACATGAAGCCTGTGTCTTCCGCCGGGTTCACGTCGGCCTGCCCACCATGCGCCGCGGCGGCCTGGTTCATCGCGTCCACCGCGTCACGGCTTTCCAGGACCAGCGACAGCATCAATCCGGCGGTTCCGGCCGGAGGGAATGGTCGCTGCGTGAACGTGCGCCACTTTGCGTGCGTGATGAGCATCACGCAGATCGCCTCGCTCCACACCATGCAGGCGGCGGAGTCGTCGCTGAATTGCGGGTTTCGCTCAAAGCCCAGGGCCTTGTAGAAGGCCACGGATGTTTCGAGGTTGGCCACGGGCAGGCTGACAAAGATCATCTTAGGCATGGGGTTCTCTCCTTGGTGGTGTGCGGGTTGAGCGCCAGGCTCTCCACACGACGAACCACACCTGCTGGAATCGACATACGCTCGCTGTCGATCAACACCTTTTCAATCAGCCTTCTGCACCACCACGCCCCCCGCCCGCAGCGCCTTCACTGTCTTTGCTGGCGTGCCGCCGGGCACCACCAGCAGCGACAGCGCCTTCATCGGCGCGATGACGAAGGCCGAGGCGCTGAGCAGCTTCTCGCTGGACGCCAGCACCACCGTTTCCGCCGCGCGGGCGTGCAGCGCGCGCTTCACGTCGGCCTCTTCGGCGTCGCCGGTGCTCAACCCAGCTTCGGGGTGCACGCCGGTCACGCCGAGGAAGAACAGGTCGGCCCGGAAGCGCGCCGCGGCTTCGATGACCGAGGCGCCGACGTTCACCATGGAATGGCGGAACAGGCGACCGCCGAGCACGATGATTTCCACGTGCCGGTGCGCGGCCAGTTCCACCGCCACGTTGGGGCTGTGGGTGATCACCGTGGCGCGCAGGTCGGCCGGCAGCTGCCGCGCGACCTGGATGGCGGTGGTGCCGCCGTCGAGCATGACCACCTGGCCGGGTTTGATGAGCTGCGCACCGTAGCGCCCCAGCGCCTGCTTGTCGTCGGACGACACCTGTTGCCTCACCCGCAGGTCGCCGGTGGCCGCGGACGCGGGCAGCGCGCCGCCGTGCACGCGCTGCAGCTTGCCCTGCTGGGCCAGTTCGCGCAGGTCGCGGCGGATGGTGTCTTCCGAGGTGCCGAGCTCCAGCGCCAGTTCCCCGGCAACGATCTGGCCGTGCGTGGCGAGGCGGCCGAGGATGAGCTGTTTGCGCTGGGCGGTGAGCATGGGAGAGCCTCTTGTGCAAGGAATGAGGACGCGCTACGATTGCACGATATTACACGACACTGCACGAATTTATACGATGACCAACCCCCACCACCGAGAGATCCCGCTGCCCGCGAACGAGCGGGTGCGCATCGTCGAACAGCGGGTGCTGGCCGACGACTGGTTTGTGCTGAAGAAGAACATCTTCGACTACCGCCACAGCAACGGGCGCTGGCAGCGGCTGCAGCGCGAAACCTACGACCGCGGCGATGGCGCGGCCCTGCTGCTGTTCAACCGCACGCGCGGCACGGTGGTGCTGATCCGCCAGTTCCGCTTTCCGGCCTACGCCAACGGCCTGGCCGACGGCATGCTGGTGGAAGCCTGCGCCGGCCTGCTGGACAACGAGGCACCGGAGGTCGCCATCCGGCGCGAGGTGCAGGAAGAGACCGGGTTTGCGGTGCGCATGCCGCGCAAGGTGTTCGAGGCCTTCATGAGCCCGGGCTCCGTCACCGAGCGGCTGCACTTCTTCGTGGCGGAATACGAGCCCGGTGACCGCGTGAGCCAAGGCGGCGGCGACGCCAGCGAGGGCGAGGACATCGAGGTGCTGGAGCTGCCGCTGGAGCGCGCGCTGGCCATGATCGGCACCGGCGAGATCCAGGACGGCAAGACCATCATGCTGCTGCAGCACGCGGCCCTGGTGGGGCTGGATCGTCTGTAGGGGGCGAGGCCAAGGCCCCGCATTCAACGCGGTGGCCCTTGCACCTTTGGCAAGCGGCGCAGCACGCCCGCCAGGTCGTCGGCGTAGTCGCCTTCGGCCACGGTGTCGAGCACGCCGCTCTTCCAGAGCTTGGCGCGCACGCGATGATTGGCCTCGCACAGCATCACGCGCACGCCGCGTTTTTGCAGCTTGCGCACCACATCCTGCAGCGCCTGCAGGCCGGTGAAGTCCATGAATGGCACCAGGCGCAGGCGCAGGATCAGCACATTCGGGTCGGTGCGCGTCTGCAGCAGCATGCGTTCCAGGCTTTCCACGGCGCCGAAGAAAAACGGGCCGTTGATCTCGTAGACCAACACGTCCTGGGGCAGCGCGGTCTGGCCAAGGTCGTGCAAGGTGGACTTCAGGTCTTTGACGTCCACCGCCTGAACCTCCACCGCCGCCGACATGCGGCGAAGAAACTGCAGCGTCGCCAGGATCACGCCCACGTTCACCGCCACCACCAGATCGGCAAACACCGTCAACAGGAAGGTGATGACCAGGATCAGGCCGTCGGCCCGCGGTGCCCGCAGCAGGATGTGCAGGAAGTGCGGGATCTCGCTCATGTTGTAGGCCACCACGAACAGGATCGCAGCCAGCGAGGCGAGCGGAATGTCCTGCGCCAGCGGCGCCAGGAACAGAATCACGGCCACCAGCGTCAGCGTGTGGGTGATGCCCGCCAGCGGGCTGGTGCCGCCGTTGCGCACGTTGGTCGCGGTGCGGGCGATGGCGCCGGTGGCCGCGAAGCCGCCAAAGAGCGGCGTGACGATGTTGGCCAGGCCCTGCCCCACCAGTTCCTGGTTCGAGTCGTGTTTGGTGCCTGTCATGCCGTCGGCCACCACCGCTGAAAGCAACGACTCGATCGCGCCCAGCATCGCAATGGTGAACGCCGGCCCGATCAGCTGGATCAGTTGCGGTGCTGTCACCGTCGGGATGGAAAAGTCAGGCAGGCCCAGCGGAATGCCGCCAAAGGCGGAGCCGATGGTGGCCACGCCCGGAATCTGCCAGACCGACTGGATCACGGTCGCCACCACCATGGCCGTGAGCGGCCCGGGCACGCGGGACATGCCCCGGATGCGCGACGCATACACCACCAGCAGCAGGCTGAGCACGCCCAGGGCCAGTGTGGGCAGGTGCACCTGAGTGATCACACCCAGCAGGTTCAGCAGCTTCTCGTGGAAGTGCTCGCCCCCGGTGACAGGCAGGCCCAGGAAGTCGCGCCACTGGCCCACGAAGATGATGACGCCAATCCCACTGGTGAAGCCCACGATCACTGGCGCCGGAATGAAGCGGATCACCGTGCCCATCTTCGCCACGCCCATGAGCAGCAACATGAAGCCGGCCATCAGCGTGGCCACCCGCAACCCGTCGATGCCGTACTTGGCCGTCACGCCGGCCAGGATCGCGATGAACGCGCCCGTGGGGCCGGCGATCTGCACCCGGCTGCCGCCCAGCAGCGAGACGACCAGGCCGCCGATGATGGCGGTGTAGAGGCCTTGTTCGGGCCGCGCACCCGAGGCGATGGCGAACGCCATTGCCAGCGGCAGGGCCACCACGCCGACGATCACACCCGCGACGATGTTGGGCAGCAGGCGCCCTTTGCCAAACTGGCCCGCGCGTTTGGCTTCAAGGATGGTGATCATCTGAACGCACGCATCTCGCGGGCTTCTCGCAGCACATCATGAATGTCGGCCTCAATCCCGGCCCAGGCGCACGGCGCCATGGACGACGGGCGCACCAGATGCCTGGGCAGGCGGGCATGAACGGACAACTGCTTGCGCGCGAACAGGATGGCGTTGCCGCACTCGCGCGTGCCGACCACCAGCGCGTTGCCGTCAAAGGCGAGCGCGACGCGCTCCATGAACACACCGTAGTGAATGTCGAGTTCGTGGAGGTTGCAGACCATCACACCACCGGGTCGCAGCAAGCGTTGGCAGTGGGCGTAGAAGTTCTGGGTGCCCAGCGCCGGGGCCATCTGCTCGGCTTCAAAACCATCCACCAGGATCACGTCGACGCTCTGGTCGTCGGCGACGGCCACATGGTCGGCGCCGTCGCCCAGGACCACCTGAAAGTCGGCCTGGTCGGGCGGGATCTCGAAGCTCTCGCGCAAGGCGATGACCTGCGGATCGATCTCGACCACGGTGATGTCGCAGCCCGGCAGGTGGCGATGGCAGAACTTGGGCAGCGAGCCGCCGCCCAGGCCAATCATCAGGATGTTCCGGGGGCGCGGCTGGAACAGCAGGAAGCCCATCATCAGCCGGGTGTAGCCCAGCACCAGGTGGTCCGGGTCGTGCAGGTCCATGGCGCTCTGGATGTCGGTCGCGCCAAAGCGCAGTTTGCGGTGGGTGCGGACGTGGTCCACGCGCGCGCCTTGTTGGTGCAGTCCGGCTTTGCGGGCTGCTTCCGACATGCTGGAGTCGTTCAGGAGTTTCACTGGTTCAAGAAATCGTTCATCTGGGGGCGCTACCCGCCCCATCGCGCGCATCACTGCCGAGCCCTTTCCAGCCGCTGCGCCCAATCGCGCAGGTCCTGCCACATCGGTGGCGCAGCCACCGCGCTGAGCACGATGGCCAGGGGCACCGTCGCCGAGAACCCGACCTGCTTGAAGGCCAGGGCGCCCAGCAGGCCGCCCAGGAAAAAGAGCCCCAGGATGGTGGCGTGAATCGCCAGCTTGTCGCGGTCGGCCTGCACGAAGTGCACCGCATTGGCTTCGTGCGTGCGGTTCCAATAGAACAGGCGGCCCAGCTCGATCCCCAGGTCGGTGACGATGCCGGTCATGTGCGTGGTGCGGATCTCCGCCTTGGAGATCTTGGTCACGATCGCGTTCTGCAACCCCATGATGAAGCTCAGCACCAGCACCGTGGTCGGCAGGAAGATGTCCACCAGCACGTTGAGGTTGGCGCCCAGCAGTCCGAACAGCAGCAGCAACACCGCTTCGAGCATGAGCGAGAACGCGAATTCGCTGTGCAGGTGCCGCCGCCGGGCCCAGTTCACCAGCACCGCGGTGGTGGCTGCGCCGCCGGTGAAGGCGCACAGGGCGGCAAACCCGGCAAAGCCCAGATAGAAGTTGCCCAGCACCAGGTTGTCGGCCATCTCCGAGACGATGCCCGTCATGTGCGAGGTGTAGCGCTGGATGGCCAGAAAGCCCCCCGCATTCGCCGCCCCGGCCACAAACGCCAGCAAGGCGCCCAGTTGGCGGTTGGCACGGCGCGTGCGCACCTTGTGGGTCAGGCTTTGAATCATGGGGCTGGGAGAAATGTGCTTGTACTGCCTCTTTAATGCGTCTACAGTATGCATCCAAAGCACATTCAATTTCAATAACATTAACATGTCATTGTCACAGCTTGAACAGTCTTTGCGCGCTGAGCGCATCCGTCCCCGGTGCGTGCGGGTCAACCTGCGTCTTTGGTACGCACTCAAATCGGCCAACCTCATCGCCAGCCGTGAAATGCCGCTGACGGACCCCGGGCTGAGTGGTCTGCGCCTGCCCCACCTGGGTGATGTGCTCGTGGTGCTCGACCCCGATCTGGAGCAGGCCGCCTTCGACATCGAGCGCGGGACCACCCGTGCGGTGACCAAGCCCCCCGAGCCACAACCGGCGCCGCATCCCCAGACACCGGCCAGGATCACCGAGTCACCCCTGGACCGCCGCTGGCTTGGGCGCTACTGACACGACGGGCGCAGGCCGGCGTGGCAATCCTGTTTACATAGAATGCACATATGGAGTTGAAAACAGCCCGACTGACAGTCCTCATCGACCCGGCCAAGAAGAAGGCCTTCGAGAGCCTGTGCGCGCGCCAGGACGTGACCCCGTCGCAGGTGGTCCGGCGGCTGATCCGCGACTACCTTGCCGCCCATGGCGAGGGTTTCGTTCCAAGCGGTTCGGTCCAGTCTGTTTCAGATACAGAGCAGGTGGAGCCGTCCTGAGACCGCTTGGCTGCCCCGCCTCCGGGGAGCTTCAGGCCAGGGCCACCTGGCGGCACATCTGGTAACCCCCTGCCGCACCGACGACGCGTCACAATATGTCCCGGCTTTTTCGCCGCTGCCTCACGCGTCTTTCATGTCTTCTGCTCTCTCCCCGCGCTCGCCCCGCCTCTGGGCCTCCCTGCTGGCCCTGCTGCTGAGCGCCTGCGCCAGCGCCCCGCCTCCCTCGGCCGACGGCGCCGACGACACCACCGCGGAGGCCGACGAGGCCAGCCCCAAGCAGCGCCAGGTGATCCTCGACGGCACGGCCTGGCAGGCCAGCAACCACATCGACGGCGCCGCACCCACCTCGCCCTGGGAACACCAGGTCTTCATGAGCCGCCGCCCCACGCGCTACCAGGCCACCGAACACGAAGGTCGGCCGGCCGTGCGGGCCGAGGCCATGGGCTCCAACAGCACGCTGAACCTGCTGCTCAAGCCCGCCCCCGGCGCGCAGGCCAAGCGCCTGCACTTCTCGCTGTTCGTGCCGGCGCTGAACCCGGCGTTCAATCTGGGCGAAAAGGGCGAGGACGATTCGGTGGCGCGGCTGATCCTGAGCTTCGACGGCGACCGCCACAACGGCACCTGGAAGGCGCGCGACCACATCGTCTCGGAGCTGTCGGGCCTGATCGCCGGCAAGCCCCTGCCCTACGCGTCGATCATGTATGTGTGGGACAACCGCTACCCCGCCGGCACGGTGATTCCCAACCCCTACACCGGGCGCATCCGCCAGATCGTGGTGGAGTCGGGACCAGCGCGGCTGAACCAGTGGGTGGACTTCGACCGCGACGTGGAGGCCGATTTCCGGCTGGCCTTCGGCGAGGCGCCGGGGCCGATGATCGGCCTGGGCCTGATGACCGATTCGAACAACTCGGGCGCCGCGGTCACGGCCTGGTACGGACCGCTGCAGCTGACGATGTCGGCGCCGGCGAACTGAGCCTGCTCAGTTGGCGCCATCCAGCCCGGCCAGCCGCCGGTCAAGCTGGAAGCTGGCGCTGAACAGCTGCGGGTCGCTCACCCCGGCGCCCGCCAGTTCACGACCCAGCAGCCCGTCCAGCGCCGCCTGCGCGCCTGCCGCGTGCAGCGCCTCGACCACCAGCACGCCGTCGAACACACCCTCCACGCTGCGGCGCATGGACTTCTCCTTGGTCTGCACGCCAGTGCCGGCCGCGTCCACCTGCATCAGCCAGACCTGGGCCACAGCGTCCAGCCCCGCGACTTTCTGCACCAGCGCTTGCTGCGCGCCAGCGTCTTGCAGGCCCGCCGCGGCAAGGTCCAACCGCAGCGGCGCCACCACCGATCCATTGCCCAACCCCGCCCTTGCCACCACCGGCCCGCCGCCGCGCGCAAAGTTCTGCAGGATGGGCATGGTGCGCTGCGACCAGGGCGTGGGCGCGTTCAGCCGGGCGAGGTACGAGGGGCCGGCCAGCACGCCAGCGTCCTGCAGCTCGTAGGTAATGAAGAAGCGGCGCTTGCCACCGGCCTCGGCGCGGAACACGCGACCCGAGAGAAAGCCGTCGACGCCGACGCGCTCCAGCACGTGCTCGCGCGTGAGCCAGTGCAGGTAGTCGGTTTCCTGGCCGGGTTCGATGTCGCTCCAGATGGCGAGCTGGGCTTGTCCGCGGTGGGTCATGGTGTCTCCTGGGTGAGGTTGGAAGGGGGAATGCGCGCCATGTCGCAGCGCGCCAGCGCGGCCTTGAGCATGTCCACGAACGCGCGGGTCTTGGGCGGCACCAGCTTGCGCCCCGGGTAGACCGCCCAGGCCGGCGCTTCGGGCAGGCACCAGCCGGGCAGCACGCGGCGCAGCTGGCCGGCGTTGACCGCTTCCTCGGCGAAATGGTTGGGCAGTGCCGCGATGCCGGCGCCGGCCCGCGCCATGCGCATCAGCAGTTCGGGCGAGTTGGCGCTGACCTGCCCGCCCGGCACCGCCGACCAGCGCTCGCTGCCGCGGCTCAGTGGCCAGACCGCCGGTTCGCCGTTGCCGCGCAGCAGGCGCAGCGCGGTGTGGCCGGCCAGGTCGTCGGGGTGTTGCGGATCGCCGCGCGCTTGCAGGTAGCCCGGCGCGGCATACAGCCCGTTGGCAAACACCGCCAGCCGCGTGGCCACCAGCAGGTTGTCGTCGGGCAGTTCGCCCATGCGCACCACCACGTCGAAGCCTTCGCCGAGCAGGTCGACCCGGCGCGGCGAGAGATCCAGGTCGAGCGTGATCGCCGGGTGCAGCGCGGTGAAGGCGGCCAGGCTGTCGGCCAGCATCAGGTTGGCGAAGTCGCTGGGCATGGACACGCGCAGACGGCCGCTGGGCGCGGCGCGTCGCTGCTCGCGCAGGCTGTGCACCGCCTCCAGTTCGGCCACCACCTGCCGCGCGTGTTCCAGCAGCTGCAGGCCGAACTCGGTGAGCGACTGGCGCCGCGTGGTGCGCAGCAGCAGGCGCTCACCCATCAGCCGTTCCAGCGTCGCCACGCGGCGCGAGACCGTGGATTTGGGCAGGCCCAGGCGCACCGCGGCCTGGCTGAAGCTGCCCAGCTCGGCCACCCGGGCAAAGATGAGCAGGTCGGTCGGTTCGATGGCGTCGGGGCCACATTCGCGGTGTGATTGTTCCACCATGGAAACAATCTTATCCATTTCAACGGCTTTTCAGGGTAATTGGAAGCCCATAAAGTCGAGTCCGTCGATCAACTACTGGTCGTTTCCGAATTTCCAAACTCCCAGGAGCCCGCCATGAAGATTCTGCAGATCAACGCCAGCCCCCGCCGCGAAGCCGGCAATTCCACCAAGCTCGCCAACAGCGTGAGCGAGCGCCTGGTGGCCGCCCACCCGGGCAGCACCGTCACCCTGCGCGACCTGGGCACCACGCCCGTGACCGTGCTGGACGAGACCACCCTGGGCGCCCTGTTCACCCCCGCCGAGCAGCGCAGCGCCGAACAGGCCGCCGTGGTGGCCGAGTACGACGCGCTGATCGCCGAACTGCAGGCGCACGACGCCGTCGTGCTGGGCGTGCCGATGTACAACTTCGGCGTGCCGGTGCAGCTCAAGGCCTGGATCGACGCGGTCGCCCGCGCCGGCGTGACCTTCCGCTACACCGAGAAGGGCCCCGAGGGCCTGGTCAAGGGCAAGACGGTGTACCTGGCGCTGGCCCGCGGCGGCCTCTACCGCGACCAGCCGCACGACAGCCAGACGCCCTACCTGAAGACCGTGCTGGGCTTCCTGGGCCTGACCGATGTGCGCTTGATCTACGCCGAAGGCCTGAACATGGGCCCCGAGGCCGCCGCCAAGGGCTTTGCCCAGGCCGAGGCCGACCTGGCCGCCGCCATCGGCTGAGCGCACGCCTGCACTGCGGCTGCGCGGGGTGGCCGCTTCTTTGACACCCCGCACCTTCAGGAGACCACCATGACCGCCACCCTCACCCTCCGCCTGCAGCAGCCCCGCCGCGTCGAGCGGCTGGTGGCCGGCATACCCACCTCCGACGGTGCGGGCGTCAAGCTCACCCGTGTGCTGACGCAGAACCTGCAGCGCCGGCTCGACCCGTTCCTGATGCTCGACGCCTTCGGCAGCGACCAGGCCGACGACTACATCGCCGGCTTCCCCGACCACCCGCACCGCGGCTTCGAGACCGTGACCTACATGATCGCGGGCCGCATGCTGCACCGCGACAGCGCCGGCCACGAAGGCCTGCTGGAAAACGGCGGCGTGCAGTGGATGACGGCCGGCCACGGCGTGATCCATTCCGAGATTCCGCAGCAGGAAGAAGGCCTGATGGAAGGCTTCCAGCTCTGGCTGAACCTGCCCGCGCGCGACAAGCTGTGCCCGCCCTGGTACCGCGACTTTTCGAACGCCGAGCTGCCGCAGTTCACTACGCCCGAAGGCGTGGCGGTGACGGTGATCGCCGGTGAAAGCCACGGCGTGACCGGCGCGGTGACGCGCGAGGGCACGCAGCCGCTCTACCTGGACCTGCACCTGGCCGCCGGCTCGCACTTCGAGCAGGCGCTGCCGGGCACGCACAACGCCTTCGTCTACGTCTACCGCGGCGAGGTGAGCGTGAACGGCACGGCGGTGCCGGTGCAGCGCATGGCGCTGCTGGCCAACGACCCGGCCAGCGACGGTGTGCGCATCGAGGCCTCGGCCGACGCCAGGGTGCTGCTGATCGCCGGCCGGCCGCTGAACGAACCCATCGCCCAGTACGGCCCGTTCGTGATGAACACCACCGACGAGATCTACCAGGCGCTGGCCGATTTCCGCGACGGCCGCCTGGGCGAGCAGCGCGCCACGGCCTGAGCGGCGGCTACAGCAGGAAGTCCAGGAAGCTGGCGAAGGGGCGGACCATGCGCATCTGGAAGATGGTGTCCGGGTCCGCGCCCTCGATCAGCGCGTCGTAGCCGCGCGCGCCCGGCGCGCCGGTGATGGCGCGCGACTGCGCCAGCCGTGCCTTCAGGCTCGCCGTCATGGCCGCGGCCAGCTCGGGGTTGTTGCGGCAGATCACGATCAGTTCCGAGTTGAGGTTGGCCGAGCGCGGGTCCATGTTGTAGGTGCCCACCACCACGGTGCGGTCGTCGAACACGGCGCGCTTGCCGTGCACGCCCCAACGCTCGGACGCGGGCGGGCGGGCGTTCTGCTTCAGCGGCCGGCCGTCGTAGCCCCAGACCTCCAGGTTCGCCTGCGCGAAGCGGTCCAGCGAATCGGCCAGGCTGGCCACGGCGTAGAACGCGTCGGTGGAATGCAGGGTGTTGGTGAGGAACTGCAGCTTCACGCCACGCTGCAGCACCCCCTGCATCAGCGCCACGCCGTCGTCGCGCAGCACCAGGTACGGGCTCTCGACCACGATGTGCTGCTTCGCCTCCTGCACCAGCGAGGCAATCGCCGTGTAGACCTTGCGCCGCTCCACGCCCGAGCCGGGGTAGTCGGTGACGAAGTGCGTGTCGCGGCAGGTGCTGAACCGCGGCGCCGCGGTGTGCTGGCGCAGCTCGGCGCTGATGCGCTCTTCGGCCACCGTGCGGTTGCCCAGCAGGTTGATGCGGGGCGCATCGGTCTCGTCCACCGCGATGTCCTTGGGCTCGGTCACCCAGTCCGACGCCCAGTACAGCTCGAAGCTGTCGACGATGGCGCCCGCGATCGGCCCCTGGATCAGCAGGTCGCTGTCGAGGAAGTTGTAGTGGGTGGACAGGTCGAAGTAGTCGTTGCCGATGTTGCGGCCGCCGATGATGGCCTTCTGCCGGTCCACCACCAGCAGCTTGCGGTGGGTGCGGTGCTGCATGGCGAAGAAGCGCGCGATGCCCGAGGTGTTGTAGTAGCGCACCTGCACGCCCGCCTGCTCCAGCGTGCGCGCCACCTGCGGCGCCAGCTTGAACACCGGCATCGCGAAATCCACCAGGATGCGCACCTTCACACCCTGCGCCGCCTTGCGCGCCAGCGCCTGGCTGATCAGGCGGCTGGACTCGTCGAGTTCGTAGATGAAGAACTCCAGCTCGATGGACTGCCTGGCTTCCTCGATCAGCTTCAGGCGCGCGGCCAGCGAGTCGAAACCCACGTCCAGCAGCGCCACCGCGTGCGGCTCGCGCGAACGCACGTCGATGGCGGCGTGCTGCGGCGCCTGGCCCAGCCACTGGCGCTCGCTGGCTTCCTGGATGCCGAGGAAGGCGATGGCGAACACCACCGGCACACCGACCAGCAGCACCAGCAGCGCGATGCCGGTCCACCGGACGAGCCGCCAGATCATCAGCCGCCCAGCCCGGCGAAGAGGTTCTGCACGTCGTCGTGTTCGTCCAGCGCCGCCAGGAAGGCCTCCACCTCCTCCAGCGCCTCGGCGCTCAGGCTGGCCGGGTCCACCGGGTTCTTGGGCTTGTAGCCCAGCTTGGCCGACAGCACGGTGAAGCCCTGGGCCGGCAGCGCACGGCTGACCAGATCAAGGTCGGTGGGGTCGGTGAGAAACACGCACACGCCTTCGTCGTCCGCGGGCTCGAAGTCCTGCGCGCCGGCCTCGATGGCAGCCACTTCGGCGTCGGCGTCCTTGTTCGTGGCTTCGGCTTCGATGATGCCGACGTGGTCGAAGTCCCAGGACACCGAGCCGCTGGTGCCCAGCTGGCCCTTGCGGAACAGCACGCGCATCTCGGGCGCGGTGCGGTTCACGTTGTCGGTCAGGCACTCCACCATCACCGGCACGCGGTGCGGCGCAAAGCCTTCGTAGATCACGTGTTCGTAGTGCACCGCCTCACCCGTGAGGCCGGCGCCTTTCTTGATGGCGCGCTCCAGCGTGTCCTTGGGCATGGACACCTTGCGCGCCTGCTCCACCACCAGCCGCAGCCGCGCGTTGGCCGCCGGGTCGGCGCCGTTGCGGGCCGCGATGATGATGTCCTTGACCAGCTTGCCGAACAGCTTGCCCTTCGCGTTCGCCGCGATGTCCTTGTGTTTGGCTTTCCATTGCGCGCCCATGGGGGTGCTCCTTTGTTGTGTGTTGCCCGCCCGTGAACAGTGGTGGGCGGCTGGTTCGAGTCACGCCTCGATCGTGGCGGATCGATTGGCGAACCGCTGACGGTAGTTTGCCTCGGCGCCCGCTCACCGTTCGAGCAGCGGTTATGACATCTAGGTACGTTTCAGTTTTCCCGCCACCTTAGCCGCCAGCTTGCCCCACTGCTGGAGCGACAGGCCGATACGGATCTGTTGATAACGGCTTGCAACCGGCAACCCCACGGGCGCGCCAGCACGGCGCGCCGAATAGGACATTGCTCGCAGGTACTCGATGTCCTGGGCCGCTGACGCTGCCGGGTACAGCGGCAGTGCGCCGTGTCGTGCCACCTGGATCATTGCATCCACATGGGTTGCGACAGCTATCTGCTCATCGCTCAATGAATGCGGTGCAAATGGATTGCGCCACTCGACTTCGCCAAATTCCCGCGTGACTACCGAAACGCTGCGGAGCAATGGACCGCCTTCGCCCTCGACGACATGGCGCTGGAACCCGCTTTGATGCGTTTCACCGGTACGCCGGTTGACGACAAGAAGTTGGTCGTCAACGAGGCTCCCACATCCCCCATGCACGAGCAGCCGTCCCTGCGGACGCGTCGGAAGCACGGTGTATCCGGACGAATAGTTGTGCACGAGCAGCGCACCGTCCAGATGCTTCACGGTACCGAGCAGCCAGCGCTCAGGCCACGCCAACTCCGGGATGGGCGGTGCCACACCCTCGATGAGGCCGGTCTTGCCGAAATCCTGTTCGATCGCTGTCGCCGATGCGGCTTGCCGATGACCACCCAGATACGAGCGCAGCTGTGCTATTCCGTGATAGTCGAAAGTGGAAAATTCATTGATTGCCGAGGTGACCGGACCCAGAACACCGAGACCGATCAGCTTCAGTTTGAGTGCCTCGGCAGGGAGAAACGGAAACTGTTCGGCGACACCCACCTGAACCCCACGTTTCGCAGCGAGATCGACTACGCTGCGCGCCAGGCGCTCGTCCCATGCAATGGGTGTTTCCGCCAACACGGGTAGGCCGCGACCAATCACATCAAAAAGCACCGTGGTATTTGCCGCACCGTTGACCGCAACGATCAGAAACGCAGGCTGAGCACCTTTGATGAGTTCGTCGATCGATGCGAAGTGAGGCCATCCCGATGAAGCAGCAAAGGCAGCTCCCTTCTCCCGATCGCGCGCGAAAAAGCCTGAGACCTCAATGCGATCACTCAGCGCGCGCAATACCGGGCCATAGATGTTCCTCACCCGGTCCCCCGCACCCACGATGCCTACCCTGGTGCGTCCATGGTTCGAGGCTGTAGCGGCTGAGTTGATGTCGTTCATGTGGGGGCGCTCTCCATAACAAGCTAGTGCCCAGAAGGTGAGGGGTGCTTCAAGGCTTTGTGCAGGTGATCGGCCAGTCGAACGCCCAGGGCAGCAATGAGCAGGGTCGGGTTGCTTGTCCCGGCCGTAGCAAACACCGAACTTCCGGCGACATAAAGCCCACGCGTGCCATGCACCGCACAGTTCACATCGACGACACCATTTCTCGGACTCGCACTCATGCGTGTCGTGCCCATCGGATGAGCCATGTCGTGAAGATGCGAGCGCCAGTCGGCTGCCGGATCGCGTAGCCAGGGTGCGATCTGCGGCATCTCGAGACGCAATCTCCGACATTCCTCTTCAACGAGTCGCGCACACGCCGCGTACGTCTGGCGCTCAACGTCGTGCATCCGCCAGTCTATGCGCGCCAATCGCTGTCCATATTCATCAACGCGCTCGCTCAGCGTCACCCGGCTCTGTGCATCGGGCACCTGTTCCACGTTGCAGCCGATGTCCACTTGGCTCGTCAACGTGAACGCGGGCCGTCTCTCAACGTAACGGTCATAGATACCTTCGAGCAATCGGACCGGATGCCGGCCCAGATTGACGAGGTGTGCAAGATCGCTGCTGCCCAGACGCCCGCTTCGGGCGGCACGCAAAATGGTGCCCAGCGAAGACACGGGTGAGGGCATGCGGACATGTTCGAACAAGTACACCGTTCCTCGGGTGAGCTGCTCTTCCATCTGGCGTTGCCCCGACAGGCTTGCACCCGTGACATACACGTGCCGCCGACCATTCCGGTCGAACCACAACTGGCGAAACCTCGTGCGCAACCGCCGAGCCTCACCTGTCACGGTCCCGATCTCGGCGTAGTGATGATCCATCAGATAGCGACCCACCTGATCGTGATGGTTTCCAATTCCACCAGGCGTCTGCTCGTCGGACAGCAACAACAACCGCGCGTTGTCGATGCCTCCGCAGGCCAGGACCACGGCCCTGGACCTCACCCGTGCGAACCCACCGCCGGCACGTTGAATGGTCACGCCGGTGACCGTGCTCCCATCGTTGTCGCAGTTCACGCTTCTCACGTGAGCGTGCAGCCACACCCGAATATTGGGTGCGTCGGAGAGCACCCGACGGGATGCCTGGGCAACATCCAGCGCGGCCGGAGCGCCACTGTGCATCAGCGCACCGAGATTCTGGCAGTCGTGGTCGTCAACGCTGGGGACCTGACGCCTGACGCTTACGCCTGGCAGGCTCGCCTGGAAATACTGCCACTCGAACTTTGCCGGATCCCATGCGGGTTGCGGGGCACGCTTGTTCAGCATCTGCCACAGTCGATCGTCATAGACCCCAGGACCTATTCCGAGCAGGCCACCAGCGCGATCCAGGTAGGGCGCGACATCGGCGCTGTCAATGGGCCAACCGCTGTTCGGCACCCAGGAGCGCGGTTGGTAATCTGTCGGCGCAAAAGGAACGCAGCGGCCACTCCAGAGCACGGACGTTCCACCAAAGATGCGTCTTCGCACCGACATGTGATGCGCGCGACGTGCTCCGACCGACTCGAACTCGGAAAGGGCCTCAGACCGGGATTCATGATGCTCCCCACCCGTCTCAAGCACCAGGACATCCAGCTGCGTGTTGGCAAGCGACGTGGCGACAGCGAGACCCGCAGGACCGGTACCGACAACACAGACATCGCACACCACTTCGCCGTCGACGGACAGCTGGTCAAAGTCCTCGATCATTTCAGTCCCGCTTTCCTGTGCATGTGCTCGTCACCACTGGCAAAAGCATGCCTACATGCCAGTTGGGTGACCCTCCGAGACGCAGGGCTCAGGGCTACTGAAGCCGCAGCAGGCCCCAGAATAGCACCGCTAGGAAGGCCGTCTCCAGCACCATCAGCGCCACCGGCTTCCAGCCCACGGTGACGATCTCGCGCAGCTGGGTCTTCATGCCGATGGCCGCCATCGAGGCCACCAGCAGGAACTGCGACGTGCCCTGCCCCGCCTGCACCAGCGCCGCTGGCAGCCAGCCGCTGCTGTTGACCAGCACCAGCACCGCGAAGGCCACCGCGAACCAGGGCAGCAGCGGTGGGCGTGGACCGGCCGGCGCATCGCCGCCCTGCTCGCGCTCGTAGCGCCGCGCCAGCACCGCCGCCAGCGCGATCACCGGCAGCAGCATGGCCACCCGCATCAGCTTGACCAGGGTGGCGGCGTCGCCCGCGTCGTGCGAGAGGCTGTAGCCCGCGCCGACCACCTGGGCCACGTCGTGAATGGTGCCGCCGATGAAGAAGCCGGCCATCACCGGCGGCATGTCCAGCGCATGGGTGAGCATGGGGTAGAGCACCATGGCCAGGGTCGAGAGCGTGCTCACGCCGATCACGGTGAACAGGGTGGCGCGCTCCTTGAGCGGGTGCGCGGGCATGGCCGCCGACAGGGCCAGCGCCGCCGAGGCGCCGCAGATGGCCACCGCGCCACCGGTGAGCAGGCCGAAGAACAGGCGGAAGCCCATCAGCCGCGCCAGCACCATGCCCACCGCAATGGTCGCGGCCACCGAGACCAGCACCATCAGCACCGGCGACCAGCCCAGCGCCGCCACCTGCGCCACCGTGATGCGCAGCCCCAGCAGGGCCACACCCAGGCGCAGCAGGGTGCGCGCGGTGAACTGGATGCCGGGGCCGGCCTTGCCTTCGGTGGAGAGGAAGTTCAGCGCCATGCCCAGCAGCAGCGCGAACAGCATCACCGGCGCACCGTAGTGGGCGCCCAGGGCCATGGCGGCCACCGCCACCACCGCGCTGAGGGTGATGCCGGGGCCGAGCTCTGCCGCGTGGGCGCGCAGCCGGGGCCAGCGCGCAGGCGCGAGGTTTGTGCTCATCGTCGGCACCGGCGGGCTCACTGGTTGAGCTTGATGTCGAAGGCCTTGACGATGGCCGCGTTGCGCTCGAAGTCGGCGCGCAGCGACTGCGCCATCTGCTCGGCGGTCTCGTCGCCACCCGCATCGAAGCCCGCACCCAGCAGGCGGTCGCGCACCTTGGGCGAGGCCGCCGTCTTGTCCACCGCGGCGTTGATCTTCTGCACCAGGGCGGGTGGCACGCTGCTGGCGACGATGATGCCGACCCAGTTGCTGAAGTCCACATCGGGGTAGCCCTGCTCGGCCATGGTCGGCACATTCGGCAGGTGGGGCGAACGCTTCTTGGCCGCCACGCCGAAGGCCTGGATCTTGCCGGCCTCGACCATCTTCTTGGACGTGGCCATGCCATCGAACATCAGTTGCACCTGCCCGCCCATGAGCTGGGCCAGCGCAGGCGGCGAACCGGCAAAGGGCACGTGCTGCATGTCCAGCCCGGCCTTCTGGTTGAGGATCATGCCGGCGTAGTGCGAGCTGGTGCCGGTGCTGTAGGAGGCGAAGCTGACCTTGCCCGGATTCGCCTTGACCCAGGCCACCACGCCCTTGACGTCCTTGGCCGGCACGTTGGGCGCGCCGACCAGGACCATGGTGGCGCGCGCGATGGCGGTCACCGGCCTGACGTCCTTGAGCGGGTCGAAGGCCGTCTTCATGACGTGCGGGATCTCGGTGAGGATGTTGCTCGCCGTCATCATGATGGTGTGGCCGTCGGGCGGCGCGGCCAGCATGGCCTGCACCGCGATGGCGCCGCCGGCGCCGGGCTTGTTCTCCACCACCACCGGCTGGCCGATGTCGGCCGCAAGCTGGTCGGCCACGATGCGGGCCACCACGTCCATGGTGCCGCCGGCCGGCGCGGGCACCAGCATGCGAACCGGCTTGTCGGTCCAGGCCATGGCGGCCGGCAAGGCGAATGCAAGGGCGGCAGCGCACACGGCGCGGCGCAGGGGCGAAAAGCGGAAGGCGTTCATGGATGTCTCCAGTGTGGCGCAGGCCATCGGGCGGGCCTGTCGTGGCCCGGGTGTCGGACCGTGGGGCAAATCCTAGGCCTGCACCCCCCACTGTGCTTGTCCAATCGGGACATCGACTTTCGAAATTGGGACATTCATGGATTACCCCTACGTGCCCGTGGTGCGCAGCGCCAGCCTCTCCGGCTACGTCGAGCTGGCGCAGTCGCTGGGGCTGGATGCGCGCGCCCTGCTGCGCAAGGCCGGCCTCTCGCCACGGGCGCTGGACGATCCCGAAACGCCGCTGAGCGCCGCGGCGGTGCGGGCGCTGCTGGAAGACAGCGCGCAGGCCAGCGGCGTGGACGACTTCGGCCTGCGCATGGCGGCGCGGCGCCACCTGGCCAACCTCGGGCCGATCAGCCTGGTGCTCAAGGAAGAACCCACCGCGCGCGCCGCGCTGGACACGCTGTGCCGCTACCTGCGCCTGCTCAACGCCTCGCTGCTGACGCGGGTGGAGGACCACGGGCCCATGGTGATCATCCGCGAGGAGCTGCTGGTCGAGCAGTCGGCCAGCACGCGCCAGTCGATGGAGCTGGCGGTGGGCGTGATGTACCGCATCGTGCGCGAGCTGCTGGGCGGGCCGTGGAAGCCGGTGCGCGTCTGCTTCAAGCACCGGCCGCCGAAGGACACCACAGCGCACCGCGCCTTCTTCGGCACCGCGGTGGACTTCAACAGCGAGTTCAACGGCATCGTCTGCACCGCCGCCGACCTGCAGACCCCGCTGCCCGGCAACAACCCCGAGATGGCGCGCTTCGCCCGCCAGTACCTGGACCGCGCGCTCTCGGGCCGGCACCAGAGCACCAAGGCCACGGTGCAGCAGCTGGTGGCCGCGCTGCTGCCCGGTGGGCGCTGCACCTCGCAGCAGGTGGCGCAGCACCTGGGCGTGGACCGCCGCACCATCCACCGCCACCTGGCGCGCGAGGGTGAGAGCTTTGCCACGCTGCTGCAGGCGGTGCGTTCCGAACTCGTGCTGCGCCAGGTGCAGGACAGCGACCTGCCGCTGTCCGAGGTGGCGCAGCTGCTGGGCTTTGCCGCACCGGCCGCGTTCTCGCACTGGTTCCGCCAGACCTTCGGCTGCAGCGTCACAGCCTGGCGCGCGCAGGAAAAAGCGAAAGCGGCGGTGCGTCAGGGTCAACCCTGACTGTCCCACATTCACAAATCAATGTCCCAGTTTGACAAGCATTCAAGGGTGGTGACTCCTACGATGCGTTCCATGGCCCGGACACCCGGCGCCCCGAACACACGAAGGAGACACCCCCCATGGCCACTGCCATCCGCATGCACCGCACCGGCGGCCCCGAGGTGCTGGAGATCGAACAGGTCGAGGTGGGCGAGCCCGGCCCGGGCCAGGTCCGGCTGCGCCACGCCGCCGTCGGCCTGAACTACGCCGACACCTACTTCCGCAACGGCACCTACCCCATGCCCCTGCCGGCCGGCATGGGCGTCGAAGCGGCGGGCGTCGTTGAAGCCGTCGGCGAAGGCGTCACGAACGTGGCGGTGGGCGACCGCGTCACCTACACCGGCTTCCTCAACACCCTGGGCGCCTACAGCACCGAGCGCCTCATCGCCGCGGCACCGCTCATCAAGCTGCCCGACGGCATCGGCTTCGAGACCGCCGCCGCCATGACCATGCGCGGCCTGACCTCGGCCTACCTGATGCGCCGCATCCACCCCTTCAAGGCCGGCGACACGCTGCTGCTGCACGCAGCGGCGGGCGGCGTGGGTCTGATCGTGGCGCAGTGGGCCAGGCTGCTGGGCATCACCGTGATCGGCACCGTGTCCACCGACGCCAAGGCCGAGGTCGCCAGGGCCCACGGCTGCACCCACACCATCAACTACAGCCACGAGGACGTGGCCGCCCGGGTGAAGGAACTCACCGGCGGACGCGGCGTGGACGTGGTGTTCGACAGCGTGGGCAAGACCACCTTCATGGCCTCGCTCGACTCACTCAAGCGCCGTGGCCTGATGGTCTGCGTGGGCACGGCCAGCGGCCCCATCGAGGGTTTCAACCCCAACCTGCTGGCCATGAAGGGTTCGCTCTACCTCACGCGCCCGGCCCTGGCCGACTACATCGCCGACCCGGCCGAGAAGGCCGAGCTGGCGGCCGAGGTGTTCGGCCACGTGGCCGCCGGCCGCATCCGCATCGACATCCACCAGCGCTACGCACTCGAAGACGCGCAGCAGGCGCATCGCGACCTCGAATCGCGCCAGACCACCGGCTCGTCGGTGTTCGTGATCTGAGCCACCCTGAGGAGACAAGCCCATGAAGATCGAGCAACTGACCTGCGCCATCGGCGCCGAACTGACCGGCGTGAGCCTGGCCGACGCCGCGCGCGACGACGCGCTGTACGAAGAGATGAAGGCCGCGCTGCTCAGGCACAAGGTGCTGTTCCTGCGCGACCAGGACATCTCGCGCGCCGACCACGTGGCCTTCGCGCGCCGCTTCGGCGAGCTGGAGGACCACCCGGTGGCCGGCAGCGACCCGGAGCATCCGGGCCTGGTGCGCATCTACAAGACGCCCGACGCGCCCAACGACCGCTACGAAAACTCCTGGCATACCGACGCCACCTGGCGCGAGGTGCCACCCATGGGCTGCGTGCTGCGCTGCGTGGAATGCCCACCCGTCGGCGGCGACACCATGTGGGCCAACATGGCGCTGGCCTACGAGAAGCTGCCGGAACAGATCAAACAGCAGATCGCCGGTCTGCGCGCGCGCCACAGCATCGAATGCAGCTTCGGCGCGGCCATGCCCATCGAGCGCCGCCTCGCGCTCAAGGCCCAGTTTCCCGACGCCGAGCACCCGGTGGTGCGCACCCACCCCGAGACCGGCGAGAAGGTGCTGTTCGTCAACGGCTTCACCACCCACTTCACGAACTACCACACGCCCGAGAACGTGCGCTATGGGCAGGACTTCACCCAGGGCAGCTCGGCCCTGCTGCAGGTCCTCATCAGCCAGGCCGCCATCCCCGAATACCAGGTGCGCTGGCGCTGGAAGCCCAACAGCGTCGCCATCTGGGACAACCGCTCCACCCAGCACTACGCGGTGATGGACTACCCGCCCTGCCACCGAAAGATGGAGCGCGCCGGCATCGTCGGCACGCCCACCTTCTGACCCCCATTCACTGACCCAGGAGACACCCCATGAACTTCCTCGACGGCCACCTCTTCCCCGAGAACCAGCCCCCCCTGGTCATCACCGCCGCCCCCTACGGTCCCGAGTGGATTCCCTCGGACTTCCCCGAGGACATCGCCGTGACCATGGAAGAACAGATCCAGAAGGCCGTGGACTGCTACGAGGCCGGCGCCAGCGTGCTGCACCTGCACGTGCGCGAGCTGGACGGCAAGGGCAGCAAGCGCCTGTCCAAGTTCAACGAGCTGATCGCCGGGGTGCGCGCGGCCGTGCCCGAGATGGTGATCCAGGTCGGCGGCTCGATCTCGTTCGCGCCGGTCGGCGAAGGCGAGATCGCCAAGTGGCTGTCCGACGACACGCGCCACATGCTGGCCGAGCTGAGCCCCAAGCCCGACCAGGTGACCGTGACCGTCAACACCACCCAGATGAACGTGACCGAGCACATGGAAGAGGCCGACATCGCCGGCACCTCCATGGCCACGCCCGAAGGCCGCCGCGCCTACACCGAGATGGTGGTGCCCTCCACGCCCAGCTTCGTGGAGGAGCACGTGCGGCGCCTGACCGCCGCCGGCATCCAGAGCGCCTTCCAGTTCTACAACCTCAACAGCTTCGAGACCGTCGAGCGCCTGATCCGCCGCGGCGTCTACAAGGGGCCGCTGGTGTGCAACTGGGTCGCCATCAGCGGCGGCATGGACGCCCCCAACATCTACAACCTGGCCAACTTCCTGCGCGCCATCCCCGACGGCACCATGCTCACGGTGGAAAGCAGTATGCGCAACACCCTGCCGATCAACATGATGGGCATGGCCATGGGCCTGCACGTGCGCTGCGGCATCGAGGACAACCTCTGGAACCAGAGCCGCACCGAGAAGATGACCACCGTGCAGCAGATTCAGCAGCTGGTGCGCATGGCCAACGAGTTCGGCCGCCCCATCGCCACCGGCCAGCAGGCGCGCGAGATCCTGAAGATCGGCGTGTTCTACGACACCGTGGAAGAGACCCTGGCGGCCAACGGCTTCTCACCCAACGCCCCGGGGCGCCAGCAGGGCTTTCTGCGCAAGGTGGCCTGAAAGAAAAAGGGGGGCCATCGGCCCCCCTGTGCGATCAGGCTTTCTTGAGTTGCGAGGTGTCGAACGGCAGGCTGCGCAAGCGCTTGCCGGTGGCCGCGAAGATCGCGTTCGCCACCGCCGGCGCCACCGGTGGCGTGCCGGGCTCGCCAATGCCGCCGGGCTTCTCGGTGCTCTTGACGATGTGCACCTCGACCTTGGGCATCTCGTTGTGGCGCAGCACCGGGTAGTCGTGGAAGTTGCCCTGTTCGACCCTGCCGTCCTTGAGGCTGATCCTGCCGTACAGCGCGGCCGACAGCCCGTAGACGATGGCGCCCTCGACCTGGCGCTCGATGATGGTGGGGTTCACCGTCATGCCGCAGTCCACTGCGGCCACCACGCGGTGCACCTTGGGCGTGCCATCGGCGTTGATCGAGACTTCGGCCACCTCGGCCACATAACTGCCGAAACTCTGCACCACCGCGATGCCGCGGAACACGCCCGCCGGCAGCGGCTTGCCCCAGCCGGCCTTCTCGGCCGCCACTTCCAGCACCTGCCTGTAGCGCGGCTGCTTGTCCATCAGCGCGCGGCGGAACTCGAACGGGTCCTTGCCCGCGGCGTGCGCCATCTCGTCGATGAAGCCTTCCATGAAGAAGCTGTTCTGCGAGTGGCCGACCGAACGCCAGAACCAGACATTGGGCCCCGGCTCGCGCCGGCCATAGGCGATGAGCTGGTTGGGCACGCTGTAGGGGTGGTCGTTGATGCCCTCCATCGCGAAGCTGTCCACACCGCTCTCGGGGATCTTCATGAAGCCCGAGGCCGCCATGATGGACGGCGAGCCCACGCCGGCCTTGAGCAGCACCGCGTTGCCCTGGGCGTCCAGCCCGCCGGTGAACTTGGCCACCGAAGCCGGGCGGTAGAAGCCGGCGGCCATGTCGTCCTCGCGGGTGTAGACCAGCTTGACCGGCGCGCCGCTGATCTTGGACAGCAGGGTCGCGTCGATCACGAAGTCGGGCGCGAAGCGACGGCCGAAGCCGCCGCCCAGCAGCATGGTGTTGACCTTGACCTTGCCCGGGTCCACCGAAGCCACCTGCGACAGGATGCCCTGCACCGGTCCCTGGCTCTGGGTGCCGGCCCAGATTTCGACGCCGTCGGGTTTGACCCAGGCCGTGCAGTTCATCGGCTCCATGCAGGCGTGCGCCAGGTACGGGGCCTCGTAGGTGGCCTCGACCACCTTGGCCGCGGCGATGCCGGCGTCACCCGCCTTGAGCGCCACCGCGTCGGCCTTGCTGGCGCCGTCGGTCAGCATGGCCGTGACCTTGGCCGAATCGAGCCCGGCCTTGTCGCCAAAGTCCCAGTCCACCTTCAACGCGTCGCGGCCCTTCTTCGCCGCCCAGTAACCCGTGGCCAGCACCGCCACACCGGTCGGCAGCGTGATCACCTGCTTCACGCCCTTGACCGCCTTGGCCGCCGTGTCGTCCACCTTGGCCACCTTCACGCCCGGCAGGGGCGCGCGCGCCATCACGGCCACCAGCATGCCGGGCAGGTTGACGTCGATGCCGAACTTGGCCGAACCGTTGGTCTTGCCCGCCGTGTCCAGCCGGGCCTTGCGCTGGCCGAGGATCTTGAAGTCCTTCGGGTCCTTCAGCGCCACCTTCTCGGGCGCCTTCTGTTTTGACGCCGCCTCGGCGAGCTGGCCGTAGCTCAGCTTCTTGCTGCCGTGCATCACGTGGCCGGCCTCGGTGCGGCATTCGCCGGCCGGCACCTTCCATTGCTCGGCCGCGGCCGCCACCAGCATGGCGCGCGCGGTGGCGCCGGCGTTGCGCATCACGTCCCAGTGGCCGCGCACCGTGGTCGAACCGCCGGTCGCCTGCATGCCGAAGGCGGGGTTGTTGAAGGCCTGGCTCACCGGCGCCTGCTCCACGCCCACCGTGGCCCAGTCGGCGTCCAGCTCTTCGGCCATCAGCTGCGGGATCGCGGTCAGCACGCCCTGCCCCATCTCGGAGCTGCCGCAGACCACGGTGACGCGGTTGTCGGGCGTGATGCGCAGCCAGGCGTTGGGCGTGAAGGCGGTGTCGGTCGCTGCCAGAGCCCGGCCGCCCATGGACGGCAGGGTGAAGCCGACGACCAGGGCGGCGCCTGAACCGGCCATGAAGCCGCGGCGGCTGGTCTCGAAGGCGTGGGAATCGTTGGTGGTGCTCATGATCAGGCTCCCTGCAGGGCGGTCGCAGCGTCCTTGATGGCCGCCTTGATCTGGTTGTAGGTGCCGCAGCGGCAGATGTTGCCGCTCATGGCCTCGTCGATGTCCTTGTCGCTGGGCCTGGGCTTGGCGGTCAGCAGCGCGGTGGCGCTCATGATCTGGCCGCTCTGGCAGTAGCCGCACTGCGGCACGTCGTGCTTGACCCAGGCGGCCTGCACGGCCTTGCCGGCCTTGCTGTTGCCAATGGCCTCGATGGTCACCACTTTCTTGCCGGTGGCGGCCGACAGCGGGGTGGAGCAGGAGCGCACCGGCTGACCGTCCAGGTGCACGGTGCAGGCGCCGCACAGCGCCATGCCGCAGCCGAACTTGGTCCCGGTGAGTTGCAGGTCTTCGCGCAGCGCCCAGAGCAGGGGCATGTCGGGTTCGGCGTCGAGCGACGCCGCTTTCCCGTTGACAGTGATGTTCAACATGGGGTGTGTCTCCTGTAGGGTTCGCCCGGCGATCAAGGCGCCAAGGTCGTTCTGCAATGTAACGAGCAGCCACCCGGCCCCTGAGCCGGGCAAACCCTTGTCCTACGTTGGTGTGGGGACAAGCTGTTCCGTTTCGGGCCACCCGGCGCGGTGGCAGAATGCCGCTCCCCTTGTTGGCCCCATATATGCATCCAGACTCCCACGGCACCCTCGGCATCGATTTCGGCACCTCCAATTCCGCCATGTCCTGGGCCGTCCCCGGCGGCCTGTCGCGCCTGATCCCGCTCGAAGGCGACGCCGTCTCCATGCCCACCGCCGTGTTCTTCAACAGCGAAGACCACCGCACCCACTTCGGCCGCGACGCCGTGGCCCAGTACCTCGCCGGCACCGAAGGCCGGCTGATGCGCTCGCTCAAGAGCCTGCTGGGCAGCCCGCTGATCCACGAAAGCACCGAGGTCAACCACCGCCCGGTCAGCTTCCTGGAGATCGTGACCACCTTCGTGGCCGAGCTGCGCGAGCGCGCCACCCGCACGCTGGGCAGCGCGCCCAGGCGCGTGGTCATGGGCCGGCCGGTGCACTTCGTGGACGACGACCCGGCGCGCGACGCCGCGGCCCAGCAGTCGCTGCTGGAAGCCGCACAGGCCGCCGGCTTCCGCGAGGTGCGCTTCCAGCTCGAACCGATCGCCGCCGCGCTGGACCACGAGCGCCGGCTGGACCGCGAGTCCCTGGTGCTGATCGTCGACATCGGCGGCGGCACCTCCGACTTCACCGTGGTGCGCCTGGGCCCTGATCGCATCGCGCGGCCCGACCGGGCGGACGACGTGCTCGCCACCACCGGCGTGCACGTCGGCGGCACCGACTTCGACCACCGGCTCAGCCTGGAACAGGTGATGCCGCTGCTGGGTTACCGCCACCTCGGCCCGCAAGGGCGCGAAGTGCCCAGCCGCACCTTCTTCGACCTCTCGACCTGGCACCTGATCCAGTGGCTCTACCTGCCCAAGGCGGTCAGCCAGGCGCAGTCGCTGCGCGTGAACTACAGCGACGTGCGGCTGCACGAGCGGCTGATGCGGGTGCTGCGCGAGCGCCACGGCCACCACATCGCCCACGAGGTCGAGCAGGCCAAGATCCGCTGCTCGATGACCGACGCCGACAACAGCGTGGACCTGTCCATCGTCGAAGCAGCCCTCACGGCGCCGCTGGGCACGGCCGCGCTGCGCGAGCACCTGGGCACCCTGCTGGATCGCACCGTGGTCTGCGCTCGGGAATGTGTGCAACGCGCCGGCCTGCGAGACGACCAGCTCGACGCGATCTACCTCACCGGCGGATCGTCGGCCCTGCGCCCCTTCCAGCAGACGCTGCGCGCGGCGTTCCCGAGCGTGCCGCTGATCGAGGGCGATCTGTTTGGCGGCGTGGCCTCGGGGCTGGCGTACTCGCGGGGGTGAAGCCTGCTGGGCATGGCGCCGCTATGACCGCAGAAGACGTGGCACCACCGGTCTTTTACCGCCCTGCGGAAACAGCACCGATGACAGCCGCTCCGGCTCCAAAGCAAAGCTCTCCGCACACGCGGCGGTGATCAGCGCGTCCAGCGCCTGCGTGGGCTTCAGGTCGCGACCGTCGAGCAGGTTGGCACTGGAAAGTCCAGGCCAGTCGGCCACGGTGCGTCCACCGTCCACGGCACCGCCGACCAGCATCGCCACCGCACCCGTGCCGTGGTCGGTGCCACCCGTGCCGTTGGCGGCCACGGTGCGCCCGAACTCGGTGGCCACGAGCACCACCGTCTGGTCCCACACCGGCCCCAGTCCCTCCTGAAGGGCGGCCAGCATGTTGTCCAGGTTCCTGAGCTGCGCGGCCAGCCGGGCCGCCTGACCGCTGTGTGTGTCCCAGCCGCTGGTCTCGATCATCGCGATGCGGGGCCCATCGGCACGCCCGAGAAAGCCAGCGGCCATGCGCCCCAGCGCGCCCGCGTCCTGGCGGTTGGTGCCTCCGCCCATGCCGCCCGCCATGCCGCGCGCCTCCAGGGCGGACGACCACAGCGCGTGCAGCTGGCCGTCCTGGGCGTACAGCCGTTCCACGCGCGCCATCAGGTCCTCGTTGGCCTGCGGGAGCGCCGAGGGTGCGTAGGAGGTCACCGGCACCGCGCCCCGGAACGCCATCGGGACGGCGGGCGAAAACGCGATGGCCTCTTTGCCTTCGCGTGGCAACACGCCCAGCAGCCTGTTCATCCAGCCGTCCTTCACCTGGTAAGGCGCGCTGCCGCCGGTTTCCAAGACGTTCTGCCCGTCGAAGTGGGACCGGTCGCGGTACGGCGAGGCCACGGCGTGAAACAGGGTCGCCTGCCCGGCGGCATACAGCGTGCGCAGATGGCCCAGGGAGGGATGCAGTGCGAAGCTGCCGTCCAGCTTCAGCGCGCTGGCCGGGTCGATGGCCAGGGCGCCCCGCGCGCTCGCGTAGGCCGGGTCGGCGTAGGGAATCAGCGTGTTCAGGCCGTCGGCCGCGCCGCGCTGGATGATGAAGACAAAGCGCCTTTCGGTGGCGGCCTTCGCGAACAGGATGCGGGGGGCCGCCAGCAATGTGGCGGAGCCCAGGAAGCGGCGTCGGTCCATCGTCTTACCTCCTCAGGAATTCGGGCGCCACCAGCAGCAGCGCCAGGGCGGTGCCCCCGCTGTCGGCGCGGGCGATCGCGCTGGCCGTGGCCTCGGTCAGTGCACCGCCTGGCAGGACCCGTGGCGCCAGCGCCCGGGCATCGAGGGCGCCGCCCGCCTGCTGGGCGAAACGCTGCGCGGCTTCCACACGCCGGATCAGCGCGTCGGGTGCCGCCCAGGTCGCGTTCAGGTCCGCATAGCCCGCGGGCGACCCGGGCCGCCACACCGGCTGGCCGAGCTGGGTCATCAAATTGGTGGCCTGCATGGGCGGCAACTCCCGCCGGCCCATGGCGCGCAGGCTGGACACGCCCCACTCCCAGGGCGACTTGAACTTGGCCTGGGCGGGCACCCAGGCTTGCGGCTCCGCCACCAGCGCCCGGTACAGGCTGGTCAGGTCGCCGCCGGTGCGCGAGAAGGTATCGGCCAGCCGCTGCACCAGCGCGGGCGGCGGGTCGTCTGCAACAAAGTGGCGCGCGAGCTTGGTGGCGATGTACCGGGCGGTCGCGGGTGCGGTGGCCAGGTCATGGAGGATGGCGCGGGCCTGCTGCTCGCCGCCGTCGGCGTAACGGCGGCCGAGCACGGTGCGTGGGCCCGGCTCGTGCAGGGCGGGCGCGAAGCGGAACGTGGCTTCGGCGCCCTCGCCGGGCTCGTCGCCGGGCAGTGTCCAGCCGGTGAGTGCCCGGGCGAACTCCGTCACGTCGTCCTGCGTGTAGCCGCTGCGCACGCCGAGCGTGTGCAGCTCCAGAATTTCGCGCGCCAGGTTTTCGTTGAGGCCACGAACCCGCTGCTGCCGGGCCGCCGCACGCTGGCCCGCGGCACTGCCCGGGCCCACCGACTGGGCCTGGTCCAGGTAAAGCAACATCGCCGGATGGCGCACGGCGGCCAGCAGCAGGTCTTCAAAGCGCCCCAAGACGTTCGGACGGATGGCGTCGGCCTCGAACCCGCCCGCCAGCCCCACCACCAGCAGCTTGTCGACCGACACCGCGAAGTGGTTGGACCAGAAGTGCACCAGCCGCTCAACGAAGGGTGTGCCCGTCTGCAGTGCGCTGTCGGTCCGGGCACCCACCGCGATCACATACGTATCCCGCCCCTGGCGCAAATAGGCTTCGCGGATGCCGCTGCGTTGCCCTTCCGGGGCCAGGTGCACCGCGCGCTGCTGCGCCAGCCAGGCCTCGACGAGCGCCGGGGTGCGCTCGGCAGACCGCCAGGCCGGCGGCAGTGCCTCGTATTTTTCAAACTGGGACAACAACCACCGTGGCGGGTCGTCCGGTGGCGGCTCGTCGGGCCGGGCGCCGAGGCCAAAGCGGTTCAGGGCTGTCGCGGGAGCGTTCATCGCCGCATTCTCGATCCGCCGAATGCAACCCGGGGTGAAGGGTTTGTGTCTGGCGTGTAAAGGCCGGGTCGGGTCGGGCGCTGGCTGTCGCGGTGGGCGGGATCAAAAGCCCCGCCGCTCAGCCGTGGAGTCGAAGCCGCCCTCACCGCGCCGCTGGGCACGGCCGCACTGCGCGAGCACCTGGGCACCCTGCTGGATCGCACCGTGGTCTGCGCCCAGGAATGCGTGCAACGCGCCGGCCTGCAAAACGACCAGCTGGACGCGGTCTACCTCACCGGCGGCTCGTCGGCCCTGCGGCCGTTCCAGCAGACGCTGCGCGATGCGTTCCCGGGCGTGCCGCTGATCGAGGGGGATCTGTTTGGCGGCGTGGCGTCGGGGCTGGCGTACTCGCGGGGAATGAGCAAGCGCTAAGATGCGCAGTTCGGGGATCCGGCAGCCTCCCCGCCTCAAGACGCCTTCGTCCAAGGTCTGCTCCAATCCGGGCTCCTCGCCCGATGGAGAACTGTTCGTGGACCACCCCCAGCGTCAAGCCCCCGGTCTTTTCCAGACCCCGCGCCCTGCGTCCATCACCTTGGCCCAGGCGGTCCCTTACTGGCTCAAGCTGGGCTTCCTCAGCTTCGGCGGCCCGGCCGGCCAGATCGCGCTCATGCACCGCGACCTGGTGGACGAGAAGCGCTGGATCTCCGAGAAGCGTTTCCTGCATGCGCTCAACTACTGCATGGTGCTGCCCGGGCCGGAGGCGCAGCAGCTGGCGACCTACATCGGCTGGCTGATGCACCGCACCTGGGGCGGTGTGCTGGCGGGCGCGCTGTTCGTGCTGCCTTCGCTGTTCATCCTGATCGCGCTGTCGTGGATCTACCTGGCCTTCGGCGACACGCCGCTGGTGGCCGGGCTGTTCTACGGCATCAAGCCAGCCGTGGTGGCGCTGGTGGTGCAGGCCGTGCACCGCATCGGCGGCCGCACGCTGCGCAACGGCTGGATGTGGGCCATCGCGGTGGCGGCCTTCGTCGCGATCTTTGCGCTGCAGGTGCCCTTCCCGGCCATCGTAGCGGGCGCGGCGCTGGCGGGCTGGGTGGGCAGCCGCGTCGCGCCGCAGGCGTTCCGCAGCGGCGGCGGGCACGGCTCGGCGAAATCCACCGGCCAGCCGGCCCTGATCGACGACGACACGCCCACACCGGCCCACGCCCGGTTCCGCTGGAGCCGGCTGGCGGCCGTGCTGCTGGCGGGCGCCCTGCTGTGGTGTGTGCCGATGGGCCTGCTGACGGCCGGTTTCGGCTGGGTCCACCCCTTCACGCAGATGGGCTGGTTCTTCACCAAGGCCGCACTGCTGACCTTCGGCGGCGCCTACGCGGTGCTGCCCTATGTCTACCAGGGCGCCGTGGTGCACCACGGCTGGCTCACGCCCACGCAGATGATCGACGGCCTGGCGCTGGGCGAGACCACGCCCGGCCCGCTGATCATGGTGGTGGCCTTCGCCGGCTTCGTCGGCGGCTACACCAAGGCCCTGTTCGGCCCCGACGCGCTGTTCCTGGCCGGGGCCATGGCCGCGGCGCTGGTGACCTGGTTCACCTTCCTGCCCTCGTTCATCTTCATCCTCGCGGGCGGTCCGCTGGTCGAGTCCACGCACGACGACCTGAAGTTCACCGCCCCGCTGGCCGGCATCACGGCCGCCGTGGTCGGCGTGATCCTGAACCTGGCGCTGTTCTTCGCCTGGCACACCTGGTGGCCCCGGGGCGCAGAGGGCGGTGTCGACTTCATGGCTGTGGGCATCTCGCTGGCGGCGGCGGTGGCCCTCATCCGCTACCAGCAGAAGGTGGTGCACGTGATCGCCGCCTGCGCGCTGCTGGGCCTGCTGGCCCATTCCCTGACCTGACCCGGGAGCCACACCATGAATGCCCTCACACCCGAAGCCCTGGCCAAGGCCCTGTCGGGCGCCCAGGCACCACTGCTGCTGGACGTGCGCCGAGCCGCCGCCCGGCAAAAGTCCGGCCGGCAGATTCCGGGCACCGAATGGCGCGACCCGGCCCAGTGGCTGGGCTGGAAAGACGAGATCGCCGCGCGCGGCCCGGTGGTGCTCTACTGCGCCCACGGGCAGGAGATCAGCCAGGCGCTGACGACTGCGTTGCAGGTGCTGGGCGCGCGCGCCGTGTTTCTGAAAGGCGGGTTCGCAGCCTGGGAAGCCGGTGGCGGCGCCTGCGAGCCACTGCCACCGGCCGGCTGAACACCGGCGCCTGCCTCAGTCCACCGACTTGAGCCGCATCTGGTTGGGCAGCGGCACCGAGCGGCGCAGCACGTCCTCGGCCAGCCAGAGCGCGGCGCGCTTGCCGCGCTCGGCCACCATGGGCAGCGGCATCTGCTGGTAGTCGTCGTTGAACACCTCGAAGCTGTAGTCGCCCGCGTAGCCGAGCCTGTCCAGCCGCAGCACGAGGTCGACGATCTGCTCGCTGTGCACCCCTTCGCCGGGGAAGACGCGGAAGGTGCGCGCAGTCGCCATGCGCTCCTCGAAGGTCTTGGCCTCCTGCCACATGAAGTCGGAGAGCTGCACCAGGAAGATCTTGCTCGGGTCGAGGTAGTCGATCTCGTCCAGCGCCGTCTTGGCCGCGAAGATGTGGAACGAGTCCAGGCCAATGCCAAGGTTCGGGCAGTCGGCGCGGCAGACCACGTCCCAGGCGGCGGTGAACTCGTTGATGGTGCGGCCCCAGGACAGGCCTTCGTAGGCGATCCGGATGCCCAGCGGCAGCGCCAGCATGGCGAGCTTGCGCAGGTCGCGCGCGAGGTGGTCGAGGTCCTGCGTGGCATGGGCCGAGGTCGACGAGCAGGCCAGCAGCACCTTGCAGTCCAGCGCCGCGCACATCTCCAGCATGGCCTTGGCGATGTCGATCTTGTAGTGGTGCAGGTGGCCCGAGAGACCCTCGAAGTCGCGCAGCACCTGGAAGCCCGTGCCGCGCAGACCGCTGGCCTTGACGGCCGCGACAGCAGCCTCGATGCCGCCCGGGTGGCCGTTGATGTCGTTGGCCTTGAGCATGACCTGCGAGAAACCCGCGGCCTTCATGGCGGCCAGCTTGGCTTCGAGCGGGCCGGCGAGCGTGATGGTGTCCATGCCGAAGCCGGAGATGGCTTCGACGATGGCGGCGTGGGAAGGCTTCATGGCTCAGCCTCCGGCGCGCTCGCTGTGCACCAGCTCGAACACCACCGAACCCAGGTAGGTCTTGGTGATGGCGCCGCGCTGCTCGGTGTGCGCCGCTTCGGTCTCGACGAACTCGACGCCCAGCGCGCGCAGCGCCTTCACCGCCGCCAGCACGTCGGGCACGCCCAGGCCGATGCGCTGCAGCTTCTCGTCGGCGTCGTACACGTTCACCGGCGGCTCCACGAGCTGCAGCATGAAGCGCTGCGACGGGTCCAGCGCCGGGGTGCGCAGCAGGGTGCCCTTGGGCATGATGCCGAAGCGCTGGTCATCGGGAATCACCTCGGTGCCGAACAGCTCGTCGTAGAAGGCGATCCAGTCGTTGCTGCGCTCCGGGCCGATGTACTGCACGATGCCGAAGAAGTGGATGCCGGCGGTGGCGGGCGGCTTCTGGTCCACCGTGGGGATGGGCACGAAGTCCACGTCGTAGATCGAGAACTCCTTGTAGCGGTCCACGAAGTAGATGCGGCTGCCGCCGGCGCCGTGGATGGCCGGGATGTTCAGCTCCATCACCTCGGCGTGCGTCGGCACCGACCAGGCGCCGCGCTCCAGCACATAGTGGTAGGCGGCACGCGCATCGCGCACGCGCAGCGCCATCGCGGAAATCGAGGGCACGTCGCTGCCGTGGCTGGCGCCCTGGGCATCACTGGGGTGGGCGTTGACGACGATGTTCAGGTCCCCCTGGCGGTAGAGCAGGATCTCGCGCGAGCGGTGGCGCGCCACCGGGCGGAAACCCATCATCTCCAGCACCTGGCCCAGGGCCTGGGGTTTGGTGGTGGCGTATTCGATGAACTCGATGCCGTCCAGGCCCAGGGGGTTGGCGGCGTCGCTGAACGAAGCCTGAAGGGGCTCGCGGCCAGCGGCGGTGTTGAGCAGCAGATCACTCATGGCAAGACTCCATGCAAAAAAGGGGATATCAGGTGCGACCGCGCAACCGCTTCCACCAGGTCGACTGGCTGGCGATGGTCAGTGTCAGCGCGATCAGGATCACGAGCGACAGCGGCGATGTGAAGAATTCGCCCGCGAACTGCACTGGGTTGCCCTCGGCCGAGATCATGGCCTGTCGGTAGCTCTTGTCCATCAGCGGACCCAGGATCATGCCCAGGATCACCGGCCCCACCTGGAAGCCGTACATCTTCAGGAAGTAACCGAGCACGCCGAAACCGAGCATCCAGTACACATCCACCGGGTTGTTGTTGATCGCGTACGCACCCACGGCCGACAGCACCAGGATCACCGGCAACAGGATGGGTTTGGGCGTTTCGACGATCTTGGCGAACAGCCGGATGCCGGTGAGACCGAACACCAGCAGGAAGATGTTGGCCAGTGTGAGGCTGCCCACGATGAACCAGAACAGGTGCGGCGTTTCCACCATCAGCATCGGGCCGGGCTTGAGACCGTGGATGTACATGGCACCGATGATCACGGCGGTGACGGCGTCGCCCGGAATGCCCAGCGTGAGCATCGGGATGTAGGCGCCGCCCACGGCCGCATTGTTGGCCGACTCCGGCGCCACCAGCCCTTCGTAGGCACCCTCGCCGAACGGCCGCGACGGGTCTTTGACCGTGCGCTTGGCGTGGTCGTAGGCCATCAGCGCGGCAATGTCGCCACCGGCGCCGGGCAGCGCGCCCACCACCACGCCGATGGTGGAGGTGCGCGCGGTCAGCGGCAGGTATTTGCGCAGCAGGCTCCAGGACGGCAGGATTTTCGAGACGTCCTGCTTGATCGCCTGGAGCTTGAGTTCGTGCAGCTGGCACAGCACCTCGGCCACGCCGAAGAAGCCGATCATGGCTGCCACATAGGAGATGCCCGCGGTCAGCTGCAGGCTGCCAAAGGTGAAGCGCGACTCGGCGGTCATCGGGTCGAGCCCGACCGAGCCGATCAGCACGCCCAGGGCCCCGGCAAAGATGCCCTTGGCCAGCGAGCCACCCGAGAGACTGCCCACCAGCAGGATGCCCCAGATGGCCAGCATCAGGTAGTCGCGCGGCGCGAACTGGAGCGCCAGATCCGCCACCGCCGGCGCGGCCACGGCCAGCGCCAGGATGCCGATGAAACCACCCACCACAGAGACCACCGTGGTCAGCCCGATGGCGGTGCCGGCCTCGCCCCGCTTGGCCAGCGGGTAGCCGTCCAGCCCGGTGGCAATGGCCGAGGGCGCGCCGGGAATGTTCAGCAGGATGGCGCTGCGCGAGCCGCCATAGACGCCGCCCAGGTAAATGCCCGAGATCAGCGCCAGCGCCGAGTTGACCTCCCATTTGAAGGTGAACGAGATCAGGATGGACACCGCCATCGTCACCGACAGGCCGGGAATGGCGCCGATGTAGATGCCGGCGAAGGTGCCGGCCGCGGTCAGCAGCAGCAACCGGACGTCGACCCAGCTGATGAAGAAATAGTTGAGCGCTTCGATCACGTGGCGGCTCCGTTGAACAGGCCCTGCAGCAGGGTGCCGCTGGGCAGCACCACCGAGAACACGGTCTGGAAGATCCCGTAGATCGCGGCCAGTGCCAGCGCCGACACCAGCAGGTTCAGGCCCCAGCGGCGGCTGCCCAGCAGCGCCATCGACACCACCAGGAACAGGTAGGACGCCAGCAGAAAGCCCAGTGGTTGCAGCAGCACCATGTACAGCGCGATGGCGACCGTGAAGCCCACCACCACTGGCGGCGTGAGGCGCCGCACGAATTGCGCCGCCAGCGACTCACCGGCCCGAGTCTCGGTCGGCGCCGAGCGCGCCGCATCCCGCAGGATCAGCACGGCGCAGACCACCATGATCGCTGCAGCGAACATCGGGAACGCGCCCGCAGACGTGAGCGACTCGAACTTCGAGATGCCATACGCCGTCCACAGAAGAAAGAGGCTGGCCAGCAGCAGCACGGCCAGAAAGCTCAGCTCGCCAGGGAGCCGTTGTCGGGTGGGTTGCATGGTGGGTTACGCAAGGGTTCAGGCACAAACGCGCAGCCGTCCGGCCGGGACCGGACAGGCTGCGGACAGGCGGACGCTCAGGGCTTGGCGATGCCCAGCTCGGCCGGGTTCTTCTTGGCGACGCCCACTTCCTGGTAAGTCCAGGAAGTGACCGACTGCCACTTCTTGAGGAAAGCGTCGGCTTCGGCGCCCGAGATGTTCATCATCACGTTGCCACGGCTGGCCATCAGTTCGCGGAACTTCGGATCGTCGCCGGCCTTCTTGAATGCCGCCGTCAGCCTGGCCTTGACCGCATCCGGCACATCGCGCTTGACGAACACGCCGTAGAACGGCCCCCAGGGCAGGTACTTCTCCAGCGTCGGCAGGTCCTGTGTGATCGGCGGCACATCGCCGAACGGCTTCTCATCCACCACCGCCAGGGCCTTCAGGCGGCCGGCCTTGATGTGCTCGGCGGCCGCGCCCGCACCCACGAACATGAAGTCCACATGGCCGCCCAGCAGCGCCGTCAGACCCGGGCCGTCGCCATCGAACGGCACCGAGGTGACCGGAAATTTGGTGGCTGTCGACACCATGGCCCCCACGGTGAAGGGCAGGCCGCCGGCGCCGGTGGACCCCTGCTTCACCTTGCCAGGATTGGCCTGGATCTCGGCCAGCATGTCCTTGAAGCCCTTCCAGGGCTTGGCGGCGTTGGTCACCAGCAGCACATTGCCGCGGGCGGCGATGGTGACCGGGTAGAACTTGCTGTAGTCCAGCTCGCTGATGGCCAGCACCGGGTGCAGCTGCGGGTTTTCGGCACCGAACAGCAGCGTGTAGCCGTCGCTGGGCTGCTGGTACACGAAGTTCGTGGCGATGGCGCCGACGCCGCCCGGCTTGTTCTGCAGCACGATCTTCTTGCCCAGCGCCTCCTCGGCCACCGGCGCCAGCGCGCGGCTGACCACGTCGCTGGCGCCGCCGGCGCCCCACTGGATCACCCCGCTCAGTTCACGGTCAGGAAAGCCCTGTGCGGCACCGATCGTGGAAAAGGCGGCCAGCGCGACCGTGGCCAGGAATTGACGGCGAAGGTTCATGGTGATGTCTCCAAGGTTGGGTGGAAAAACGGAAATAGCCGGGAACACCCGAGCACTCTAAGAAAGGAACGGCCAACTTCCTACTTCTGGGCCGCTCAAGTGATCGATAATCGATCGACATCGATCAATCATCGATCATTTTTGGTACTTCCCCCAATGCCTCCCCCATGAACTCCCGGACCACCATCGACAGTGGGCGCGCGGCAACGGCGGCTGCGCCTGCGCCCGGGCGGGGGCATCCCGCGCTTGAACGCCGCGACTGGATCGCCGGTCTTGAAAAAGGGCTGGCCATCATCGAAGCCTTCGACGACCAGCACCCGCGCCTGACCGCAAGCCAGGCCGGCGTGCGCTGCGGCCTGACCCGCACCGCTGCGCGGCGTTACCTGCTGACCTTGGCACACCTGGGCTATGTGGGCACCGACGGCAAGCTGTTCTGGCTGATGCCGCGCATCATGCGGCTGGGGCATGCGTATCTGGAGTCGGCGCGCCTGCCAAGACAGGTGCAACCCTTTCTCCAGCGGATCGTGGGCGGCACCCAGGAAATCGCGTATCTCGCGGTGCTGGACGGCGAGGACGCCGTCTACATCGCCCGAGGTGGGTCGCCAAGGCACATGTTCGAAGGCTATATGCTGGGCACGCGCGTGCCCGCCCAGGTCACCGCTGCCGGCCTGGCCATTCTGTCGATGCTCAGCGAGCCCAGCCTGAACGAGTGGCTGCTGGCGCATCCATTGCGCGCCTTCACCTCGTTCACCGTCTCCAGCAAGGACCAGCTGCGCGCAGAGCTCAAACGCTGCCGGCGCCAGGGCTGGGTGTTGTCGGAACAGCAGCTGGAACTGAACCACCGCGGTATCGCCGTGCCTCTGCTGGACCGCAACAACGATGTGCACGGCGCGATCAGCGTCACCATGCCGATCAACCAGGAAAGCAGCGAGGATGCGGTCAAGCGCGTGCTGCCGGTGCTGCAGGAAGCGGCGCGCGGGCTGCGCAACCTGATCTAGGCGCGGTGCTCCAGCCGGCGCAGGCGCCAGGCGCACAGCGTCGCCACCCCCGCCAGCGCGCCCGCCAGCCAGAACACGCTGGCCAGGCCCAGCGCCGACGACAGCACGCCGCCGCCCAGCCCGCCGAGCGTGCCCGGCAGGCCGTAGCCGATCACGGTGTACAGCGCCTGGCCACGCCCGCGCAGCCGGCCGGGAAAGTGGTGCGAGATCAGTGCGATGCAGACCGTGTGGTGCGCCGCGAAAGTGATGGCGTGCAGCGCCTGCGCGGCCAGCAGCAGCGGCCAGACCTGCGGCAGGCCGGCGGTCAGGCCCATGCGCAGCACCATCAGTGCCGAGGCCAGCACCAGCCAGCCGGTCAGGCTGAGCCGGGGCAGCCAGCGTCCCTGGGTGAAGAACCAGCCGATCTCGATCAACACCGACACCGCCCACAAGAGTCCGATCACCGTCTTGCTGTAGCCCAGGCTGTCCAGGTAGAGCGAGAAGAAGACGTAGATGGCGATGTGCGCGAGGATGTGGAAGAACACCGACGCGAAGAACCAGCGCACCGCGGACTGCCTGAGCAGCGGCCAGATGGCGGGGTGGTCGTCGTCGTGGTGCGCCGCCTCCTTGTGGTCGGGCAGCCACCAGACGCTGGCCACCACCGCCACCAGGGTCAACAGCGTCCATGCCGGGAAATGACCGAGCCCGAAGTGCTCGAACCACCAGCCGGCGACCATCACCGTGAGCAGGAAGCCCAGCGAGCCCCAGAGCCGCACACGGCCGTAGCGTTTTGCGTCGAACGCCCCGCCCTGGCTGACCAGGTGCGCCAACGCGGCCTCGCTCATCGGCATCATGGCGCTGGTATGGGTGAACATCAGCAGCAGCACGGCAAAAAGCGCAACCGGGCCCAGCGGAAACCACAGCGCCAGCGAGAAGACCAGCGCCGCCGTGGCCCCATAGCGCAGCAGCTTGACGCGTTCGCCCGTGCGGTCTGACAGCGTGCCCCAAGCGTAGGGTGCGAACAGGCGGGTCGCTGACTGCACCGAGGTCAGCACGCTGATGGCGAACAGCCCGAACCCCAGGTCTTTCAGCCAGAGCGGCAGGTAGGGGTTGAAGAAGCCGATGTGCGCGAAGTAACTCGCGGACAGGGCAGCGAAGGGCAGGAGTTGCTTGCGCTGTTCAGGCACGCGACGCGGCAGCGATATCCGGTGTCTCGACCGTCACATCGCCGCACTGCGCACGGTGGCGCAGCGCGTGGTCCATCACCACCAGGGCCAGCAGGGCTTCCATGATGGGCGCGGCGCGGATGCCGACGCAGGGGTCGTGGCGGCCCTTGGTGATGACCTCGGTCGGCTGGCCTGCCACGTCGATGGAGTCGCGCGGGACCAGGATGGAACTGGTGGGCTTGATGGCGACCGACACGTCCAGGTCCTGCCCGGTGCTGATGCCGCCCAGCACGCCGCCGGCCTTGTTGCCCACAAAACCGCTCGGGGTGAGCGAATCGCCGTGGGTGCTGCCCTTGTCGGCCACCGACGCAAAGCCGGCGCCGATCTCCACACCCTTGACGGCGTTCAGGCCCATCATGGCGTAGGCGATGTCGGCGTCCAGCTTGTCGTACAGCGGCTGGCCCAGGCCCACCGGCATGTTCTTCGCGACCACGCGCAGGCGCGCGCCACACGAATCGCCGCTCTTGCGCAGCGCGTTCATGTAGTCCTCCAGCGCCGACACGTCGGCCACCGGGGCGAAGAACGGGTTGTTGGGCACATGCTCCCAGCTCTCGAAACCGATGGGTACCTCGCCGATCTGCGTCATGCAGGCGTGGAAGGTGGTGCCGAACTTCTCCTTGAGCCACTTCCTGGCGACGGCGCCGGCCGCCACCGTGGGCGCCGTGAGGCGGGCCGAGCTGCGGCCACCACCGCGCGGGTCGCGGATGCCGTACTTCTGCCAGTAGGCGTAGTCGGCGTGGCCGGGGCGGAAGGTCTGCAGGATGTTGCCGTAGTCCTTGCTGCGCTGGTCGGTGTTGCGGATCAGCAGGGCAATCGGCGTGCCGGTGGTCCGGCCCTCGTACACGCCACTGAGAATCTCGACGGCGTCGGGCTCGTTGCGCTGGGTGACGAACTTGCTGGTGCCGGGGCGGCGGCGGTCCAGGTCGTGCTGGATGTCGGCTTCGGTCAGCGACATGCCGGGCGGGCAGCCGTCGATCACGCAGCCGATGGCCGGGCCGTGGGATTCACCGAAGTTGGTGACGCAAAACAGGGTGCCGAAGGTGTTGCCGCTCATGGGCTCCGATTATCGCCAAGCAAAACGCCCCGCGAGCGGGGCGTTTTGCTTCGGGTCACGGACAGACCCATCAGGGGAAGTTCGGCTCGTTCTTGCCTTCGGACTCTTCCTCCGGCCAGTCGCGGATGTAGGCCTTGAGCATCTTGTTCTCGAAGTTCTGCGCGTCCACCACGGCCTTGGCCACGTCGTAGAAGCTGATCACGCCCATCAGCATGCGGTTCTCGATCACGGGCATGTAGCGGGCATGGCGGTCGAGCATCATGCGGCGGACCTCGTCCATCTCGGTGGCCATGGTGCAGGTCAGCGGGCCTGGGTCCATGGCGCGGTAGACGGTGGTGGTGCCCAGCTGGCCGCCGTTCTTGACCAGCGTCTTGATGACCTCGCGGAAGGTGAGCATCCCGACCACCAGACCGTTGGACATCACGACCAGCGAGCCGATGTCCTTCTCGTCCATGAGCTTGACGGCGTCGGCCAGGGTGTCCTCGGGGGTGACGGTGTAGAGGGCGTTGCCCTTGACGCGCAGGATGTCGCTGACCTTCATGGCACTTCTCCTTGGGATGGATGCTGTCGCCAGCTGAGCAGGCGTGGAGATGAATATAGCCCACAATCGGCGCGAACAACACACCGGGACTGCCCGGACGTTACCTTCGGAGACACACGCATGCCCGGCCATTCAGACCCCGGCTTCGACACCCTGGCGCTGCACGCCGGTGCGGCCCCCGACCCCTCCACCGGCGCCCGCGCCGTGCCCATCCACCTGACGACCTCGTTCGTCTTCGAATCCAGCGACCACGCCGCCGCCCTGTTCAACCTGGAGCGCGCCGGCCACGTCTACAGCCGCATCAGCAACCCGACCAACGCGGTGTTCGAGCAGCGCATGGCCGCGCTCGAAGGCGGCATCGGCGCCATCTCGGTCGCCAGCGGCCAGGCCGCGCTGCACCTGTCCATCGCCACCCTCATGGGCGCCGGTTCGCACATCGTCGCCAGCACCGCGCTGTATGGCGGCAGTCAGAACCTGCTGCACTACACGCTGCGCCGCTTCGGCATCGAGACCACGTTTGTCAAACCCGGCGACATCGACGGCTGGAAGGCCGCGGTGCGGCCCAACACCAGGCTGTTCTTCGGCGAGACCGTGGGCAACCCGGGCCTGGACGTGCTGGACATCCCGACCGTGGCGCAGATCGCGCACGAGGCCAAGGTGCCGCTGCTGGTGGACAGCACGCTGACCACGCCCTACCTGATCAAGCCGTTTGAGCACGGTGCCGACCTGGTCTACCACTCGGCCACCAAGTTCCTCTCGGGTCACGGCACCGTCATCGGCGGTGTGGTGGTGGACGCCGGCAGCTTCGACTGGGACGCGTCGGGCAAGTACCCCGAGCTGACCGAGCCCTACGACGGTTTCCACGGCATGACCTTCAGCGAGGAAAGCACCGTCGGCGCCTTCCTGCTGCGCGCGCGCCGCGAGGGCCTGCGCGACTTCGGCGCCTGCCTGAGTCCGCACAGCGCCTGGCTGATCCTGCAGGGTCTGGAAACCCTGCCGCTGCGCATGGAACGCCACATCAGCAACACCGAAAAGGTGGTGGCTTTCCTGGCCAGCCATCCGCTCGTGGGCCGCGTCGGCCACCCGCTGCTCGAATCGCACCCCAGCCATGCGCTGGCCAACCGCCTGCTCAGGCACGGCGCCAAGGGCGCGGGCTCGGTGTTCAGCTTCGACATCCAGGGCTCGCGCGAACAGGGCAAGGCCTTCATCGAAGCGCTCAAGATCTTCAGCCACCTGGCCAACGTGGGCGACTGCCGCTCGCTGGTGATCCACCCGGCCAGCACCACGCACTTCCGCATGAGCGACGAGGCGCTGGCCGGCGCCGGCATCGGCCCGGGCACGATCCGCCTGTCCATCGGGCTGGAAGACCCGGACGACCTCATCGACGATCTCAAGCGCGCCTTGAAAGCCGCAGAAAAGGCGGGTGCGTGATGGAACTCCAAGTCAACGGCGCCACCACCTACTGCTACACCGGCGGCAAGGCCTTCGACCCGGCCAAGCCGACCGTCGTCTTCATCCACGGCGTGCTCAACGACCACAGCGTCTGGATCCTGCAGAGCCGCTACCTGGCGAACCACGGCTTCAATGTGCTGGCGGTGGACCTGCCGGGGCACTGCCGCAGCGCGGGCGAAGCGCCCTCGACGGTCGAGGAAGCGGCCGACTTCATCGGCGCCCTGCTCGACGCCGCCGGCGTCCAGAAGGCCGCGCTGGTCGGCCACAGCTGGGGTTCGCTGATCGCGATGGAAGCGGCGGCTCGGCTCAAGGACCGTGTCACGCACACGGTGCTGGTCGGCACCGCCTTCCCGATGAAGGTGTCGCCCGCGCTGATCGAGTCCTCGCTGAACGAACCCGAGAAGGCGCTGACCATGGTCAACGTGTTCTCGCGCTCCACCCTGGCCGCGCCGCCCTCGGCTCTGGGCCCGGGCACCTGGGTCTACGGCGCCGGTATGGCGCTGGGCCGGCGCGTGCTGCGCAGCAACCCCAAGGTGAATGTGTTCCACCGCGGCTTCGTGGCCTGCGACCGCTACGCGGGCGGCGAGGACGCCATGGCGGCCCTCACCTGCCCGGTGCTGTTCCTGCTGGGTGGCGTGGACCAGATGACCCAGCCCAAGGCTGCACAAGGGTTGATCAAGACCGCCCAGGCGGCGGGCAAAACCGTGCAGGTGGTGACCCTGCCGGTCGGCCATCACCAGATGACGGAGACCCCGGACCTCACCCTGTTCGCGATCCGCGACTTCCTCAAGCGCTGAAACCAGGACGGTGCGGGCGCCACCAGCGGCATGAGCAGGTACTCGCTGTAGTGCTCCTGCGGCGTGTGCGAGGGTTCAGCGTCGGCACCGATCACCACCCAGTCCTGCTGCAGGTCAATCACCGAGCCCGGGCCGAGGAACAGGTCCTGCGCCATGTTCGGCTGCGTCAGCCAGAGCCGACCGCTGACCACGCGCAGCCGCAGGCCGGCGCTGGCGTGGATCACGCGGGTCTGCAGCGGGAACAGGCGGGTGGTGGAGGGCTGGCTGGAGAGCATGTCGGACCTTTCGTGAATGAGGCCCCACTGTCCGGCGTTCCGCCCCACCGCAACAGACACAGCGGGCCGGCAGCATGCCCGCTCAGCGCCGCACAGATCCGCATCTGTGTGGTCGGCTTGCCGGCCAACTGTGCTGGTCGGCGGCAGACCACCGGCGTCGCCGGCCGGCCGGCGCTCGGTTAGCATGGACCGTCCATGCCCGAGCCCTCCCAGCCCCCCGCGCTGCGCCCGGTTCCACCGGTGTCGCCCCCCGACACGCCGCTGTACCAGCAGATCGCGCAGGCCCTGGCACAACTGATTCATGGCGGCACCCTCAAGGCCGGCCAGCGCCTGCCCTCGGTGCGCGAAACCTCGGTGGCGCACGGCGTGTCGATCTCCACCGCGCTGCAGGCCTACCGCCAGCTGGAGGAGCAAGGCCTGGCGCAGGCGCGCCCCAAGGCCGGCTACTTCGTGCGGCGACCGCAGCGCATCGCCCAGCCCGGCCTGAGCGCGCCGCCGCAGCGCAGCTTTCTGGTGGAGCGGCAGACCCGCTCCGAGGGCTTTGCCATGCTGCACCAGCCGGGCGACCGCGCCAGCTTCGGCGGCTTCGCGCCCGAACAGAGCACGCTGTTCGACGAGGAACGCCTGCGCGTCGCCATCGGCCGCGCCTCGCGCGTGCACCGCCACAGCCTGACCGAATACAACAAGGCCGACGCCGGCCGCCCCGCGCTGCGCCAGGCGGTGGCCCGGCGCGCGCTGCACCTGGGCTGCGCGCTGGACGCGGCCCACATCGTCATCACCGCCAGTTGCACCCAGGCCGTCAGCCTGTGCCTGCGCGCCGTGACCCAGCCGGGCGACGTGGTGGCGCTGGAGTCGCCCACCTTCTTCGGTTACCTCGACCTGATCGAGTCGCTGGGCCTGCGCGTGCTGGAGATCCCCACGCACCCCGCCACCGGCCTGTCCCTGCCCGCGCTCGAGCTCGCGCTGGACACGCAGCCGGTCAAGGCGGTGCTGGCCGCGCCCACGCTGTCCAACCCGCTGGGTTCGGTGATGCCGATGGGCGCCAAGCAGAAGCTGGTGAAGCTGCTGGCGCAGCGGCGGGTGCCGCTGATCGAGGACGTGGTGTTCAACGACCTGCTGGCCGGCGACGAGCGCCGCAAGGCGGCCAAGTCCTTCGACACCGACGGCAACGTGATGGTCTGCGGCTCGTTCGCCAAGACGCTCACGCCCGGTATCCGCCTGGGCTGGGTGGAGGCCGGCCGCTGGCGCGACAGCGTGGCCTCGCACAAGCGGCTGCAGGGTGCGGCCACGCCGGTGGTGCTGGAGGAAGCCCTGGCCGACCTGCTGAACCAGGGCAGTTACGAGGCCCACCTGCGGCGCCTGACCACCTACATGAACCAGCGCCGCAACGAGGCGCGCCGCCTGATCGCGCACCACTTCCCGCCGGGCACCAAGGTGAGCAACCCGCCCTCGGGCGACACGCTCTGGCTGGAACTGGCGCCCGACCTGTCGGCCATGGAGCTGTTCCGTCGCTGCGCCACCGAAGGCATCACCTTCGGCCCCGGCGAATTCTTCACCGCCACCGACCGCTACCGGCACTGCCTGCGCCTGAACTTCTCCGGGCCCTGGACCACGCTGGAGATGCAGGCACTGGCGCGCATCGGCGAGATCGCGCGGCAGATGCTGCAGGAAAACCCCGAGAAGAAGCGCGCCTGAGCGCCGCGCGGCGGCGCCAGAATGGCCGCACCATGATCCAGCCGCAACAGATCACCCCGCCCATGAGCGCCGAGCGCGCGCGCGAGATCGCCGCAACGTTCGACCTGCGCGCCCTGCCCGCCGATTTCCTGGCCAACCCATTCCCGGTCTACGCCCTGCTGCGCGAACACGAGCCGGTGCGGCGCATGCCCGATGGTTCGCTCTTCCTCACGCGCCACGCCGACCTGATGGCGGTGTACCGCGACGCCGCCGTGTTCAGCTCCGACAAACACGTCGAGTTCGCACCCAAGTACGGCGTGGGCTCGCCGCTGTACGAGCACCACACCACCAGCCTGGTGTTCAACGACCCGCCGCTGCACACGCGGGTGCGCAAGCTAATCATGGGCGCCCTCACCCGCCGCGCGATCGCCGACATGGAGCCGGGCCTGGTGACCCTGGTCGACCAGCTGCTCGACCGCATCGAGGCGCAAGGCGGCGGTGATCTGGTCGAGGACTTCGCCTCCGCGATCCCGGTCGAGATCATCGGCAACCTGCTGGGGGTGCCGCACGCCGACCGTGGCCCGCTGCGCGACTGGTCGCTGGCCATCCTCGGCGCGCTTGAACCCGTGCCCACGCCCGAGCAGCACGCCGCCGGCAACCGCAGCGTGACCGAGATGCTGGCCTACCTGCGCACGCTGGTTGCCGCACGGCGCCAGGCCCCGGGCGACCCCGAGCGCGACGTGCTCACGCGCCTGATCCAGGGCGAGGCCAGTGGCGAGAAACTCAGCGAGGTCGAGCTGCTGCAGAACTGCATCTTCCTGCTCAACGCCGGCCACGAAACCACCACCAACCTGATCGGCAACGGCCTGATCCTGATGCAGGAGTTCCCGGCCCAGCGCAAACAGCTGCTGGCCGACCTGCGCACCGCCGGCACCGACGAGGCGGCCCGCGAACAGGTGCTGACGCTGGCGGTGGACGAATGCCTGCGCTTCGAGTCGTCCAACCAGCTGGGCAACCGGCGCGCGCTGACGGCGGCCACGGTCGGTGGCGTGGCGCTGGACGCGGGCGCTCTGGTCACGCTCTGCATCGGCGCCGCCAACCGCGACCCCGCGGTGTACGACCAGCCCGAGACCCTGAACCTGCGCCGCGAGGGCAACAAACACCTGGCGTTCGGCTTCGGCATCCACCAGTGCGCGGGCCTGAGCCTGGCGCGGCTCGAAGGCCGCATCGCCATCGGGCGCTTCCTGGACCGCTTTCCGCGTTTTGAACTCAGCGCACCGCCGGTGCGCGGCGGGCGGGCGCGGTTCCGGGGGTTTCTCTCGGCGCCGTTCAGGACCGCCTGATCAGGGCACCGACGGCGCCGCCAGCGCCTGCGCCACCGTCATGCTCCGCAGCCCGCTGACCGCCCAGAAGGCCTCGGTGCTTGGCGAATCGGGCAGCAGCAGGCGCTGCGCCAGCGGCGCCACCGGCAGGTTCGCCGGGTCCTGCAGCAGCACGTAGCGCTCGTCCTCTTCGTCCAGCCGGCCCAGCCAGTCGAGCGCCACCAGCGCGCCGATCGGCTCCTCCAGGTGCAGCGGGTCGACCTGCAGCGCCTGCGCCAGCGCGTCGAGGCTCAGGCCGCGCGCCGGTGCCTCGCGCACCAGCTGCAGCTGCACCATCGTCTCCAGCGCGAGCTGGAAGCGCCAGCCCGGGTAGTTGCCGCGGCGTGCGATGCCCGAGAGCAGGCTGGGCAGGTAGGCCGCGACCACCGCGCCCAGCAGCACGATCACCCAGGCCACGTAGAACCAGACCAGCAGGATGGGCACGGTGGCGAAGGTGCCGTAGACCACCGAGTAGGTCGGCACCTGGCCCAGGTACCAGGCCAGCACGCCCTTGGCGAGCTCCAGCGCACCCGCGGTGAACAGGCCCCCCACCAGCGCGTGCGACCAGCGCACCTTGGTGTTGGGCACGAAGCGGTAGAGCGCGGCCATGCCGCCGGTCATCAGCACAAACTGCAGCGAGTCGAGCAGCACCCGCACGCTGCCCGATCGCGTCACGCCCGTCGTGGTGACGGCGTAGGAGGTGGCGGTCAGGCTGGCGGCCAGCAGCAGCGGCCCCAGGGTGAGCACCGCCCAGTACACCAGCACACGCTGTGTCAGCGGCCTCGAGGTGCGCACACGCCAGATGTCGTTGAGCTTGCGGTCGATGGTGAGGATCAGCGCCAGCGCGGTGCCCAGCAGGATCAGCGCCCCGACCCAGCCGATCTGCCCGGCCTTGGCCGCGAACTGGTTGAGGTAGCTCAGCACCTGCTTGGCGATGTTGTCGGGCACCAGGCTCTCGACCAGCCAGCGCTGCAGCGTGACCTGCAGCCGGCCGAACATGGGGAAGGCGCTGAACACCGCCAGCGCCACCGTGAACAGCGGCACCAGCGAGATGGTGGTGGTGAAGGTGAGGCTGGACGCGGTCACGCCCAGCCGGTCTTCGCGGAAGCGCTCGCGCAGGGTCAGCGCGGTGGTGCGCCAGGGGAAACGCAGCAGGTTCTGCCACAGCTCGGCCAGCAGGGTCTGGGCGTCGGCAAGGCGCTCGGAAACAGTCATCCCGGTATCATGCCACCCGCCATGACAGACCCGCTCTCCCCCTCTTCCCCCGCGACCGCCATGGCCCCGGTTCCCGCGGGCGTGGCCCGCTCCCGCCAGCTCGCAGTGGCCAGCCTGGTGGCGCTGATCGCGCTGTGCCTGGCCTGGGAACTCTGGCTGGCGCCGCTGCGGCCCGGCGGTTCCTGGCTGGTGCTCAAGGTGCTGCCGCTGACCATCCCGCTCGCGGGCCTGCTCAAGAACCGCATGTACACCTACCGCTGGCTCAGCCTGCTGGTCTGGCTGTATGCGGCCGAGGGCGCGGTGCGCATGACCAGCGACCCCAGCAGCCTCTCGGCCCTGCTGGCCGGCATCGAGCTGCTGCTGTGCGTCGTGCTGTTCGTGGCCTGCACCTGGCACATCCGCACCCGGCTGCGCGCCGCCGGCAAGGAGGCCATCGCGGCCGACGCGGTCCGCCGCGCCGCCGAGGCCGGCTATGCGGCCGACCCGGTTCCGCCATCGAGGAAGCCATGAACGAACTGATCACAACCCTGCGCAGCATCGTCGGCCACGCCCAGGTGCTGACGCACGACGACCCGGCCACCGACCTCTCGGCCTGGGAACAGGACTGGCGCAAGCGCCTGCGCGGCCGTGCCCTCGCCGTGGTGCGACCCGGCCATACGGCCGAGGTGGCGGCGGTGGTGAAAGCCTGCGCCGCCGCCGGCGTGAGCATCGTGCCCCAGGGCGGCAACACCGGTCTGGTGGTCGGCTCGGTGCCCGACGACAGCGGCACGCAGGTGGTGCTCAGCCTCACCCGCATGAACGCCGTGCGCGCCATCGACGGCGACAACCTCACCATGACGGTCGAGGCTGGCTGCGTGCTGCAGGTGCTGCAGGAAACCGCCGAAAGAGCCGGCTTTCTGTTCCCGCTGTCGCTGGCGGCCGAAGGCAGCTGCACCATCGGCGGCAACCTCGCCACCAACGCGGGCGGCACCCAGGTGGTGCGCTACGGCAACGCGCGCGAGCTGTGCCTGGGGCTGGAGGTGGTGACGGCGCAGGGCGAGGTCTGGAACGGGCTTTCGGGCCTGCGCAAGGACAACACCGGCTACGACCTGCGCGACCTGTTCGTGGGCAGCGAAGGCACGCTGGGCGTGATCACCGCCGCGACGATGAAGCTCTACCCGCTGCCCGCCGCGCAACTCACCGCCTGGGCCGCCGTGCCCTCGCTGGAGGCGGCGGTGCAGCTGCTGGGCCTGGCGCACCGGCACCTGGGCGCGGGCCTGACCGGCTTCGAGGTCATGGGCCGGTTCGCCCTCTCGCTGGTGGCCAAACACTTTGCGCAGCAGCGCGTGCCGCTGTGGGCCGATCACCCCTACTGCGTGCTGCTGGAGAACAGCGACAGCGAGTCCGAGGACCACGCGCGCGGCCAGTTCGAGCGGCTGCTGGAGACCGCTTTTGAAAACGGCGTGGTCAGCGACGCGGTGGTGGCGGAAAACCTGTCGCAGGCCCATGCGCTGTGGCACATCCGTGAGAGCATCCCGCTGGCACAGGCCGAAGAAGGCCTGAACATCAAGCACGACATCAGCATCCCGGTCTCGAAGATCCCCGCCTTCTGCGCCGAGACCGACGCGCTGCTGCAGCGCGAGATACCCGGCGTGCGCCTGGTGAATTTCGGCCACCTGGGCGACGGCAACCTGCACTACAACGTGCAGGCGCCCGAAGGCGGCGACCCGGCCACCTTCCTGCGCGAGCAGGAGGAACGGGTCAACCACCTGGTGTTCGACCAGGTCGCGCGCTTCGAGGGCTCGATCAGCGCCGAACACGGCGTCGGCAGCCTCAAGGTCGACAAGCTGCCGGACTACAAGGACCCGGTGGCGCTGGCGCTGATGCGCTCGATCAAGCAGGCGCTGGACCCGCAGAACATCCTCAACCCCGGCCGGGTGCTGCGCTGATCGGCCGGCAGCGGCACGCCCGTCGAGGCAGGGTCAGCCTGCGGGCTGTGCCTTGAGGCGTTCTTCGTTGAGGCGGTCGGCGCGCTGCGCCGCCGTGCGCCCGCCCAGCCGTTTCACATAGTCGGCGAACACGGGGCGCTTCTCTATGGTTCCGAACATCAGGCCCCAAGCCAGGCTCGACCCGATGTAGACATCCGCGGCGGAGAAGCGCTCACCGCAGATGAACGGCCCGGGTCGCAGGGCGATCTCCAGTGCGTTCAGGGTGTCGTCGTAGCTGCCAAAGCCTGCCATGCGCTCACGTCCCGGTGGCACCTGCCAGCCGAGGGCCCGGGCGGTCACGGCCTGCTCCAGCGGCCCGGCCCCGAAAAAGAGCCAGCGCAGCCAGGTGCCCCGCAGCGGATCGCCCGGCGGGGGCGCCAGGCCGGTGTCGGGAAAGGCATCGGCCAGGTAGGCACAGATCGCGGCGGCCTCGGTCACCACCACATCGCCGTGCCGCAGGGCGGGCACCTTGCCCATCGGGTTGACCGCGCGGTACTCGGCGGACTTCATCTCGGGCCCGAAGTTGAGCCAGACGGTGCGGTAGGGCTGCCCCACCTCTTCCATCATCCAGTGTGCGATGCGCCCCCGGGACTGGGGGTTGGTGTAGAAAACCAGCTCGCTCATGGCGTTCCTCCTGTGGTCGGTGGTGGCAAAGGGCGATCCTAGCCGCTGCCCCCGGGGGCCACAACCTTGCAGGCAAAATGGCGGGATGACTGCCCCGACCCACCGCCCCGTCCGCTCCCAGTACGAAGATTTCATGCGCCATGTCTATGAGCATGGCGTGCAGAAGGGCGACCGCACCGGCACCGGCACGCGCAGCGTGTTCGGCCACCAGATGCGCTTCGACCTCAACGAGGGCTTTCCGCTGGTGACGACCAAGAAGGTCTTCCTCAAGGCCATCATCGTCGAGCTGCTGTGGTTCCTGCGCGGCGATTCCAACGTGAAGTGGCTGCAGGAGCGGGGCTGCACCATCTGGGACGAATGGGCGCGCGAGGACGGCGAACTCGGCCCGGTGTACGGCGTGCAGTGGCGCAACTGGCCCAAGCCGGGCGGCGGCCACGTCGACCAGATCAGCGAGGTCGTCAAACAGCTCAAGACCAACCCCGACAGCCGCCGCATCATCGTCAGCGCCTGGAACGTGGCCGACCTGGACCAGATGGCGCTCATGCCCTGCCACGCCTTCTTCCAGTTCTACGTGGCGCCCGCCACCGGACCGGGCGGCCGCGGCAAGCTCAGCTGCCAGCTCTACCAGCGCAGCGCCGACATCTTCCTGGGCGTGCCCTTCAACATCGCGTCGTACGCCCTGCTGACCCACATGCTGGCGCAGCAGTGCGACCTGGACGTGGGCGACTTCATCTGGACCGGGGGCGACTGCCACATCTACAGCAACCACCACGAACAGGTGGAACTGCAGCTGAGCCGCCAGCCTTTTGCCTACCCGACGCTCAACATCAAGCGCAAGCCGGCCTCGATCTTCGATTACGAGTACGAGGATTTCGAAGTGGTCGGCTACGAGTGCCACCCCGCCATCAAGGCGCCCGTCGCCGTCTGACGATCTTTCCGTGATTTCGCGCCGCCAGCTCTGGGCGCTCCTGGCCCTCACGCTCATGTGGGGGGTCAACTGGCCCATGATGAAGCTCTCGCTGCAGCAGCTCTCGCCGCTGTACTTCCGTGCCAGCACCATGCTGCTGGGCGCGGCCTGGCTGTTCGCCTACGTGGCGTCCAAAGGGGAGCGCATGCGGCCCGCCGGCAAGGAATGGCTGACCATCGCCTGGCTCGGCCTGCCGAACGTGCTGGGCTGGCACACGCTGTCCATCTTCGGCGTGCAGGAACTGGCCTCGGGGCGTGCCGCCATCCTGGGCTTCACCATGCCCATCTTCACCGTGCTGATCGGCGCCGCCTTCTTCGGCGAGCGCATCACACCGCGCGTGCGGCTGGCGGTGGTCTGCGTGAGCCTGGCCATCGGTCTGCTGCTGTGGCACGAGTTGCAGCGGCTCAGCGGCCGGCCTGCCGGTGTGGCCTGGATGCTGGGCGCCGCGGCCTCGTGGGCGCTGGGTACGCTGATGTTCCGCCGCGCCCACCTCACGCTCTCGCCGCTGGTGGTCACGGTCTGGATGCTGCTGCTGGGCAGCAGTGTGGTCTGGGCACTCGCGCTGTCGCTGGAACCGCTGCCACAGCCCGCCAGCTTCACGCCGATGATGTGGATCAGCCTGACCTATGGCGTGCTGATCAACTACGGCTTCGCGCAGCTGATCTGGTTCGGCATGGCGCGCGACCTGCCGCCGGCCACCAGCGCCATGAGCGTGATGGCGATCCCGCTGGTGGGCACGCTCAGCGCCACTTTCATCACCGGCGAGGTGCCGCACTGGCAGGACTGGCTGGCGATGGTGTTCGTGATGGTGGCGATCGCCAGCGTGCTGCTGCCCGCCGGCATGCTCAAGCGGCGGGCGGGCGCGGCACAATCGCCCGATGCCTGAGACCTCCGCCCCCGCTTCGCTCCACCTCATCTACGCCCGCGCCGCCAACGGCGTGATCGGCCAGGACAACCGGCTGCCCTGGCACCTGCCCGAGGACCTGGCGCACTTCAAGCGCACCACGCTGGGCTGCCCGGTCATCATGGGCCGCAAGACCTGGGACTCGCTGCCGCCGAAGTTCCGTCCGCTGCCCGGCCGGCTGAACATCGTGGTGACGCGCGACCCCGGTTTCGTCACCGAGGGCGCGAACGTGGCGCACTCGCTCGAAGCGGCGCGCGGGCTCTGCCCCGCTGGCAGCACCGCCTGGGTGATCGGTGGCGCGCAAATCTACGCGCAGGCCCTGCCGCTGGCGAGCGAGGTGGTGGTGACCGAGATCGCGCAGGACTTCGAGGGTGATGCCTTCGCGCCCGTGCTGGGCGGCGAATGGCGCGAGGTGGCTCGCGAAGAACAGGTCAGCGCCAGCGGGCTGCCCTTCGCCTTCGTCACCTACCGGCGCGCGGACGCCTGAGCGTCCGCCATCCGCCGACCGTCACTTCGACTTGATCTTTTCCATCAGCTCGCGCGCCTCGGCGCGGCGGCCTTCGTCGGCAATCTGGCGGCCGGCGCGGGGCGCCGCCTGCATCACCTTCTCCAGGTGGGCCACGGCCTTCTGCGGCTCGCCGGTCTCCACCAGGTAGTCGGCGAAGAAGTAGTTGGCGTCGATGCCCTTGGGGTTGATCGCCAGCGCCTTCTGCAGCAGGTCGCGGGCCTTGTCCTTGTCACCGAAGGCGATCGGCCAGCCGGGCACCTTGTAGTACAGCACGCCCAGGCTGTTGTAGGCCGAACCGTCGAGCGTGTTGCCATCGATCTGGATCGCCTGCTCGTACAGCACCTTGGCCTGCTTGACCAGGCCGAGAGCGCCCAGCCCGCCTTTGGCGCCACCCCAGGAGCTGAGGATGATGCCCTCCCAGACCAGGGGCTCGGGGCGGCCGGAAAAACTCTCGCTGACCTTGTGGGCACGGGCGGCCAGGGCCTCGAACTTCTTCTCCTTCTCGGCCGCGGGCGTCTTGTAGTTGATGACCTCCCAGGCCTGCTGCAGCTCGGTGACGGACTCTTCGACCGTGGCGGCCTGGACCGCCGGCAACAGGGACAGGCCGGCGAGCGCCAGCAGGACAGAGGTCAGACGGCGGCGCGACGCGCCGGTGGTGGAGAGCGGAAACGGAACAGACATGGAAGGACCTCCGGGAATGTGATTCAGGAACTCAGGACCGGCCGGACATGACCGGTGGCCTGCAGGTGTCGGCTGTGGCGCTTGAAGCTGCCATCCAGCAGCGCAGGCGCCAGGCCGTTGATGCGGGCGGCGAGCTTCTCGGGGAAGCCGACAAAGCGCTCCCCCGCCCTGCTCTCCATCAGGGCCACCAGCTCGGCGGCCACCTGTTCGGGGCGGTCGCTGGCGGTGCCGGTGGCGCGGTTGTAGGCCTCCACAGCTTCGCTGTTGAAGGCGGTTTTCGTGGTGCGCGGGCCGAGGTACTGCACCGCCACCGGCGTCTCGGCCAGCTCGCGGCGCAGCGCCTGCGCAAAACCGCGCAGCCCGAACTTGCCCGCGCTGTAGACGCTGAAGCCCGGCAGGCCAATGGCCCCCAGGGCCGAGCCGACGCAGATCACCTGTGCGGCCTGCTGAGCCAGCAGGTGCGGCAGCAGGCAGCGCGTGAGCAGCATGGGCGCCAGCAGATTGATCTGCAGCGCCGCCGTCATCTGTTCGGGTGTCTGGTCCTGCAGCCGTCCGAACGAGGGCAGGCCGGCGTTGTGCACCAGCACGTTGCAGCCCCAGACCGCCGCCTGCGCGGACAGGCTGTCCAGATCCTTCGGCTGCGTCAGGTCCGCCACCCGGCAGGCCACCCGCGCGGGATGGGCACCGGTGCTGCGTCCGAGCTGGCTCGCCAGCTCTTCCAGGCGGGACGCCGAGCGCCCCACCAGCATCACCGCCGCGCCGGCCTTGAGCAGCGCCTCGGCGCTGGCGGCACCGATGCCACCAGCCGCGCCAGTGATCACCACACGCGCGTTCGCGGCCTTCATGCGGCCACCGCCTCGCGCGCGGGCTGTGCCGCCATTTGCGGCAGCGGCAGGCCGCGGAACACGTCGCCATACAGACGGAAGAACGCCTTCGCGCTGTGCACGATGTCGGCCTGGTCCTGCGGGTCGCTGATCTGGTCCATCAGCAGCTGGAAGTGGGCCGTGTGCTCCTGGTCCAGCGTGCCGTGCGAGCGCAGGTAGCTGAAGGCCGAGTCCGGCAGGTTCAGCGGCTTCTGGATGCTGTCGGCCGCCAGCAGGGCCAGCGAGACGCTGGTGCCTTCGAGCACGTGCACCATGCCGAAGAAACCCAGCGGGTTGCCACGCTGGATGGTGTCGTAGGCGTAGGCGACCATGACCTCGGCCGCATGGCCGGGCCGGCCGTGGCGCACCGCTTCGGCGTCACCACCGCAGGCGCGGATGTCGTCCAGGATCCACTCCTCGTGGCCCTTCTCTTCCTCGACATATTCGTCCAGTGCGGGCTTCAGCCAGGCGTGGTGCGCCGGCAGCGCGGCCTGGCAGGCCTGCAGCAGCGGCACGGTGTGCTTGACGTGGTGGTAAGCCTCGGTGAGGAAGGCGATGTAGCTGGGCAGCGAGACTTCGCCGCGCAGGCAGCCCTGAATGATGGGCGCGGAGAGCAGGCCCATGCGGGCCTGTTCGGTCTGTTGCAGCAGTTGGGCGTGAAAGGACATGAGGACTCCAGAGAAACGCTCAGGCGGTCACCGCGTCGTGGGCGGTGAGACCGAGCAAGGGGGCGTGAAGGGCCAGGATGGCGTCGCGGCGTGGCCGGCCGTTGGCGGTGGCCATGCCGCCGCCGGCTGTGAACGGTGCTTGCGCCCGCACCCAGCGGGCCACGCGGGCGTAGTCGGGCAGCGACGCGTTGGCAGCGTCGATCTCGGCTTGGATGGCTGCGTCGGGCAGCGCGTCGTTCACCGGCCAGACCACGGCGCTCAGGGCCGGTTCGCCGTCGCCGAGCACCACCGCCTGCGCGAGGGTGCGGCCGCTGCGCAGCGCGGTCTCGACCCACTCGGGCGAGACGTTGCGGCCGAAGGCGGTGATCAGCACGTGTTTGATGCGCCCACGCACGTGCACGAAGCCGTCGGCATCGATCTCGCCCAGGTCACCGGTGGGCCACCAGTCGCCTTGCAGCGGCGGCTGGCCCAGGTAGCCGAGCATCAGGCCACCGGCCACCTCGATCTCGCCGCGCTCGCTGACGCGCACCCGGGCATGGGGCAGCGGGCGTCCGGCGCTGCCGGGACGGTCGGCACCCGGCAGGTTGAGCGTCTGCACCGACGAACCTTCGGACAGGCCGTAACCCTCGTGGGCCGGAATGCCCAGCTGCCGCGCGGCGTGCAGCAGCGGCGCGCCCACGGCGGCCCCACCGACAGCGACCATGCGCAAACCTTCCGGTGCCCTGCGCCCCTGCCCCGCCAGCCAGCCGGCCCAGGCGCGCAGCATCTGCGGCAGCAGGATCAGGCTGTGCGGCTGATAGCGCTCCACCGCCGCGTTGAACACCGCGGCGTCGAAGGACGACGAACCGCTCAGGCCCAGTTCGGCCAGCGGAGGAACCAGGCACTCGGCACCGCGCGCCAACGGCGCCATGACACCGGCCACGTTCTCCAGCAGCACCGCCAGCGGCAGCGCGCACAGGTGGCGGCGGATGTCCAGCGGCTCCAGCGCCTGCACCAGCGCGTCGCGCACCCGGTGCAGGCCCTCGGCGCCAAGGCACACGCCCTTGGGCGTGCCGGTGGTGCCGGAGGTGAAGGTCAGCTTGGCCGTGCCGGGCGGCATGGGCAGGCCCTGTGCCGGCAGGCGCAGCGCACACAGCGGTTCGCCCGCCACGTCCCATTGCTCGCACGGAGCCTGCGGCCAGCGCGCGGCCAGCGGGGCGATGGTGAGCAGCGTGTCGACGCCCGCCGCCTGCAGCGCGTGCGCGGTCTGCTCTGGCGTGAAAAACAGTGGCAGCGGCACGTGCACCACACCCGCGTCCTCGGCGGCCAGGTCGGCCACCACCCAGGGCATGCCGTTGTCCAGCAGCGTGGCCAGCACCCGGGTGCCAGCGTGCTTCAGGTGCGCGGTCAAGGCGGCCACTTCGGCGGTCAGTTCGTCGCGGGTCAGACCGGTCTGGCCGTTGCCCAGCGCGATCACGGTGTCGAACGCCATCATGCGTCCAGCCCCCTGGCCTGGCGGCGCTGCAGCCAGCGCAGCGCCGGCTGCATCTGCCCCGCCAGCACGACCGGGTGGTGTTCGTAGTAGCTGCCCCATTCGCCCGCCTGCTCGCCCAGCGCGGTGGCGTCCGCCCGGCCCAGGGCCAGCGGCGTGATGCCCATGCGCACGAACAGGTGGCGCAGTTCTTCGGTCAGCGTGCTCACCACCCACTGCGTGTTCTGCGCGGCCAGGTGGTGGGCCAGCCGCACGATCAGGCGGCGGCCTTCACCGGCGCGCTCGGACGCCAGATGCCCGACCTCGACAATGCCGGCGCGGGCCACCGCCGGCTGGCCCGGCTCGGCCAGGCACTGTTCGACCGGGCGATCCAGGTAGCGCTCCAGAAACAGGGCCCCTTGGTCGGCAAAGCGGTAGCCGGCCGCGGCCACGATGTCACCGCTGTCGGGATCGCGCAGGCACACCAGTTCAGGTGCGAAGCGCTGCACGCGTGCACCAAACCGGCGCGCAAACACCCGCCGGATGAAGCGCTCCACGGTTTCGCGCCCCGGATCGGACTCCGTGCACACGCAGAGCGAGGGTGACGGGTTCGCCGCGGGGAAGGAGGGGGCGCATGGGCCACCCGCGGTGGCAATGGCCAGGGGCATCGTGCTTCCTTTTCCAGCCGGTTCGGCCGGACACGGACGCATGGTCTGCGGACCAGATTAAGCGAGTCTTATGGGAGACGTAACAGTGCCCTCACTCCCTAGAATGCAGCTCTTTGGACTCCAGGGAATCCCCATGCAACTAGCGACGTGGAACGTCAACTCCCTCAACGTGCGCCTGCCCCAGGTGCTGGCCTGGCTGGCCACCCACCCGGTCGATGTGCTGGCACTGCAGGAGCTCAAGCTCACCGACGACAAGTTCCCGGTGCAGGCCTTCACCGACGCCGGCTACCACGCGCAGTGGTTCGGCCAGAAGACCTACAACGGCGTGGCGCTGCTGAGCAAGACGCCCGCCGCCGACGTCATCAAAAACATCCCGGGCTTCGAGGACGAACAGTCGCGCGTGCTCTGCGCCACCTTCGACGGCGTGCGGGTGATCGGCGCCTACTTCCCGAACGGCCAGGAGCCGGGCAGCGACAAGTTCGCCTACAAGATGCGCTGGCTCGATGCGCTGCGCGAATGGGTTCGGGCTGAGCTGCAACAGCACCCACAACTCGTGCTCATGGGCGACTACAACATCACCTTCGACGACGCCGATGTCTGGGACCCGGTGGGCCTGCGCGAGACCATCCACTGCACGACCGAAGAGCGCAACCAGCTCCAAAACCTGATCGGCCTGGGCCTGCACGACGCGCACCGCCTCTTCGAGCATCCTCCCAAGACCTTCAGCTGGTGGGACTACCGCATGCTGGGCTTCCAGAAGAACCGCGGCCTGCGCATCGACCACATCCTGATCAGCGACGCGCTGAAGGCCCGCACCACCGCCTGCGAGATCGACCGCGCGCCCCGCAAGAACCCCCAGCCCAGCGACCACGCACCGGTGGTGCTGACGCTGGACTGAGCGCGGTCACTCCAGATTCAATTCCTGGATCTTGCGGGTGATCGTGTTGCGGCCGATGCCCAGCTTGTGGGCGGCCTCGATGCGACGCCCGCGCGTGTTGGCCAGCGCGGTCAGGATCAGGCCGGTCTCGAAGCGGCGCGTGAGCACGTCCCACACATCGGTGCGCCCGGCTTCCAGCAGCGAGCGGGCTTCGGCCTGAAGACCCAGCTCCCAGGCCGCCGCCGGAGCCGGTACGACAGGCACGCCCGAGGCCGTGACGGCTGGCACCTCGGGTGCCGGTGCCCACTCCACCGGCGGTACCTGTGGTGCGGGCGCAGCCGGGGCGGCCGCCACCGGCTCGGCGAAGGCGGGCAGCTCGGGCGGCACCACCTCGCCAACTGCGGACAGCACCTCCGGCGGCAGGTCCTTCACCTCGATCACCTGTGCCGGCGCCATCACCGTCAGCCAGTGGCAGACGTTTTCCAGCTGGCGCACGTTGCCCGGGAAATCAAAACCGCTGAGCAGGCGCAGGGCTGCATCCGAAATGCGCTTGGGCTCCACACCCAGCTGCTTGGCGCTTTGCTGCAGGAAAAAGCGCGTGAGCATGGGCACGTCCTCTCGGCGCTCGCGCAGCGCGGGCAGGCGCAGCCGGATCACGTTGAGGCGGTGGAACAGGTCTTCGCGGAACACGCCTTCCTTGACGCGCTGCTCCAGGTTCTGGTGGGTCGCCGCGATCACGCGCACATTGGCCTTGACGGCGCTGTGCCCACCGACGCGGTAGAAGTGCCCGTCGGACAGCACGCGCAGCAGGCGCGTCTGCAGGTCGAACGGCATGTCACCGATTTCGTCCAGGAACAGCGTGCCGCCCTCGGCCTGCTCGAAGCGGCCGCGCCGCATGGTCTGCGCGCCGGTGAAGGCGCCGCGCTCGTGACCGAACAGCTCGGACTCCAGCAGGTCCTTCGGAATGGCGGCGGTGTTGATCGCCACGAACGGACCGCCACCGCGCGGCGAGTGCTTGTGCAGCGCGCGCGCCACCAGCTCCTTGCCCGAGCCCGACTCACCTGTGATCAGCACCGTCACGTTGCTCTGCGACAGGCGCCCGATGGCGCGGAACACATCCTGCATGGCGGGCGCCTGGCCCAGCATCTCGGGCGCGGCCGTCAGCGACTCCTGCGCCACTTCCTCTCGCTGGCTCTCCTCCACCGCGCGGTGGATCAGCTCCAGCGCCTTGGGCAGGTCGAAGGGCTTGGGCAGGTACTCGAACGCGCCACCCTGGAAGGCCGACACCGCGCTGTCCAGATCGGAGAACGCGGTCATGATGATGACGGGCAGGCCTGGCAGCTTTTCCTTGACCTTCTCCAGCAGGTCCAGGCCCGATCCGCCCGGCATGCGGATATCGCTCACGAGGATCTGCGGTCCTTCGCTTTCGGGCGTCTCGTTCAGTGCCTTGAGGACTTCCTGCGGATTGGTGAAACTGCGGGTGGGCAGGTTCTCCCTCAACAGCGCCTTCTCCAGAACAAAGCGGATCGATTGATCGTCATCCACTATCCAGATCGGCTTCATGTGTGCGTCTTCCCTTCCTCAGGCGAGGCGTTTCGGTTTCATGGCAACGGAATCAGCAATTTGAAATCCGTGTGGCCTGGCGCGCTCTCACACTCGATCAGTCCATGGTGCTGCTGCACGAAGGTTTGTGCCAGGGTCAGCCCCAGCCCGGAACCTCCCTCACGACCCGACACCAGCGGGAAGAAGATGCGGTCCTTGATCGCATCGGGCACGCCAGGCCCGTTGTCGATCACATGCAATTCCAGTGCCAGCCGATAACGCTGCTTGCCGAAGGTCACCTGCCGACCCACGCGCGTGCGCAGGGTGATCTGTGCATCGCCCGCCGCGATGCGCTCGGCCAGCGCCTGCGCCGCGTTGTGCGCGATGTTGAGCACCGCTTGGATCAGCTGCTCCTTGTCACCGCGGAACTCGGGAATGGAGGTGTCGTAGTCGCGAACCACCTTCAGACCTCGGGGGAACTCAGCCACGATCAGCGAGCGCACACGCTCGCACACCTCGTGGATGTTCACGTCGCCCACCACATGGGGCCGGCGGTGTGGCGCCAGAAGGCGGTCCACCAGCGACTGCAGGCGGTCGGCCTCGTGGATGATGACCTGCGTGTACTCGGTCAGCTGCTTGTTGTCGAGCTCGAGTTCCAGCAGCTGGGCCGCGCCGCGGATCCCGCCCAGCGGGTTCTTGATTTCATGGGCCAGGTTGCGGATCAGCTCCTTGTTCGCCTGGGCCTGGTCGATCAGCCGCTCTTCCCGTTCCTGCCGGGCCTGCTGCTCCAGCGGGAGCAGCTCGACAATGACCTCGCCCGCCGTGTCGGTCTGCGCCACCACCACGTGGACCGGCAGCGGTTCATGAGCCAGGCGCCGCAGCCAGGCGTCGTACCGCAAGGCAGCGAACTCGTTGACTGCGGCGCCGCTGAGCGCGTTCTGGAGCAGCTGCGGTTCGGTAAAGCAGTCCTGCAGCCGCGTGCCCGTGATGCTGCGACGGGACATGCCCAGGGCATCTTCCAGCGCTGCGTTGGCAAAGAGAACCTGCCCGTCAAGCGAGACCACCGCCACCAGCGTGGCCAGCAGATCCAGCGAATGGAACTTGCCGTGCGCCGAAGCCGCGCGCTGCGAAGCCTTTCCCGGCAGCATGGCCGCATCGACACGGGACAGGGGGAGAGAAAGGTCTGGCTTTTTCAAGCCGGCTATTTTGCGGCAGGTTCGGACGGCCCGCTCGCACCCGGCACCGCAGGAGCGGGTCCCGCGGGGCCCGACGCCGCTGGCGGCGCCATCGGCGCACCGCCCATGCGGGCCAGTTCGCGCCGCAGACCACTCACATCGGCCTCGGCCCGGCCCACCGACGCCTTGAGTTCGGCCACACGGTCGAGATAGCGCTGGTAGTTGCGCGACTCGATGCCTTCTTTCTCGGGCTGCCCATTGGCGTAGGCCTTCTGCGCCTGGGCCAGCCGCTCTTCTGCCTTTCTCAACTCCATCTCGAGGATCTGGCGGGCATCGCTGTCGCGTGCACGCTGCTCAGCAGAGTCGTTGCGAGGTGCGCTGCGGGGCGCTGTCGACGAACTGGCAGACCGCGGAGCCGCCTGCGGCGCCGGGCCTTGAATGACGGTGATGTTGCCGCCCTCCATCAGCTTGCAGCCCTGGGCCTTCGCCACCGTGGCGTTGTTGGTGTATTCATTGCCACAGCGATAGATGCGCTCTTGCGCCAAAGACGGCAGGCACCACGCCACGGCAACGGAAAGGATCAGGACGCGATGGGTTCTTGCGGCAACGTTCAGCTTCGACAACACGTGGGCTCCAGGCGCTGTGGGCGCATTGAGAATCAATTTTCAGTATGACCCAAAAACAGGTCGCATGGTATCCGCCATGACAGGGCGCCCGCGCGCCCGTCCGAACGGCCCAAAAAAAAAGGACGGCCGAGCCGTCCTTTTCATCTGCGAAGCGAGGCCCGGGTGATCCCGGGCCCGCCATCACAGGCTGTAGTACATGTCGAACTCCACCGGCGACACTTCGATACGGCTACGGTTGACTTCGCCCATCTTCAGTTCGATGTAGGCGTCCAGCATGGAGTCGGTGAACACGCCACCCTTGGTCAGGAACGCGCGGTCCTTGTCCAGGTAGTCCAGCGCCATGTCCAGGCTGTGGCACACGGTCGGGACCAGCTTGTCCTCTTCCGGCGGCAGGTGGTAAAGGTCCTTGGTCGCTGCCTCGCCCGGGTGGATCTTGTTTTCCACGCCATCCAGACC